>Ga0214543_1005884_pt1 | contig 22212 bp, 25 predicted proteins | sample CNSS2metaG_FD_160094 | JGI IMG/M metagenome (GOLD analysis project Ga0214543, IMG submission 160094) | Root nodule microbial communities from cowpea collected in UCLA plant growth center, Los Angeles, California, USA - CNSS2 | ecosystem: Host-associated > Plants > Roots > Nodule | place: USA... | reverse complement strand
GGGGGTGAGTATTTCCCCCACAAAGTTATAAAAATGGCAAAAGGAAAATAATTGTTGATGACAGAGTGTTGAAATGAAAAATGATTGCTGTCTGAAAAAGAGCAACAAAGGATAAAAGAGAAAAAAAGAAGAAGTAAGGATTGTTTTTGAAACTATGCTCCATAACTCTTTCTTCCCTACTATTTCAAAAACACACAAATCCTAAAGTTTTTCCTACCTTTGCCTTGGCCTCATTATAACCTTGAAAAGTCCTCATGATTTTTGAATGCATGTTTTCTGAAAGCTGTGAATATTAGAGTCTTGCTAAGCATTGAGAGTTTTTCTTGCATGGGTATTTTGAGTGAAAACACAAGCCAAAACACTTGAGCGAATTTTGGTGAGAAAATATACATTTAACTTGAGTGTTTCTCTTTCATATTTGATTATCTTGTAAACTCAAAAGATTAACTCATGTGTGAAAAATAGAATTTTATCCATTTGTTTGTGCATGACAACATGATTTCTAGAAGATTGATCTGTTTCCATTTGTATTCATTTCTTTAATCCACTGAAAATATGGAATAAAAGACCTCAGAATAAAGTTTTGAAATTGTTCAATTTTGCCCAAGAGTGCAAAAGGATAAGTGTGGGTGTGTGATGAGTTCAAATTTTTTCCCTCATTTAATATTTAAATTTGGGGATTTAATTGAATTTTCTGTGCTTAAAGATTGATTTAATTAGGATTTGTGATTATTGGATTTATTGAGTACGTTTGGTAAAAATGGCGTAAAAATTGATTTTAGTTGCATAAAATATTATTGGATATTCTAACGTTTGTTAATGCAGCTGGAATTTATTTTTGGTCATTAATAGTGTGGATTTGAAATATTCAAAGTTACAAAATAAGTCCAAAATCAAGAAATTCTGGAAAAGAATAAATCAGGAGCTAAATGCACCCCCATATTTTATTTGCACACTCCTCCTGCAAGTGGACCACAAAGACCTATCCTGCACCCCCAATCTTTACTAAGTTGCACCCCTCCTATCACTTAAACTCCACTCAACCAGATACTGCCATGTGGCAATCCCCACCTTTCAAATCAGGCCAACCATATGCTGACACGTGTCATAATCCTCCACTCACAAAAATGACCAATTAGACATTGCCACGTCATCATCTCCTCTATCTCACACATGAAACCCTAACCCTAATTTTCCTCCTCTCCTACCATCACCATGGAAGCCGCCGACCACCATTCACGGACCTCGCCGTCAACAAATCCACCACCACCGCACCTGAACCTCGCCAGCAACTGCCGCAAATAGTCACAGCCAACACTGCAACACGCTTTCACGAGCACCCCTTCGAACAGATCCACGTCGCACCTGCACCATTCACGGACCTCGCAATGCATTGCGTTCTCTGCAGCAGAACCAGTGACAACCATGGCCACCGTAGATCTGCAACTTCTGCACCACCGCGTCGTGAATGAAATGCAATAGTCAAGCCCATCTCGTCAACCTTCGCAGCACGCAACCACCGTGAGTAGCGTTCCCGCACCACCATTCGCGCATCGAACATGCACCACCATTTCGTATCTACAACAAAACACGAACCAGAGAAGCTTCCTCGTGCACCTGCGAGCTAGAACAGATCCACCGTGTCTTCTCCGTCGCACACCGTGCACCAGAACAACAGCCACCGCGCTCACCAGAGCAGCACTTGTTCACGCAGCCAAAGGAGTCCATGAAACCCTAAACGCAGCAAACCCTAGTCTGGAGTGCACTCTGCCACGTGTCAGCATCTAAAGGGCAGTCAAACTGGTCAACTGGTTAACTGGTCAAAGCCATCAGTCAACTCGGGTCAAAACTGCAAAAATGGTTAAATAAGAGGGGCAGAATTGGAAATTGGACAGAAATTAAGTTGCTAATTAATTAAATAAAAATAAAAGATTTTAGCAACTGACAGATAAAACCCAAGTCTAGTTGAAGCCTATATAAAGAGACTTAAGGGAGCAGAAGAGATACGACATACAACTTACAACTTAGAACTCTCTGGTTTTGGCAGTTACCGTCTCCACCACATCTCTCATTCTTTCTTTTCTTTTATTTTCTTTCCTTCATCATATTATCATGTATTCCATCAAAGCCATGGAGGGCTAAGCTTTAAGGGGTGATTCCACTATAATTTCTTAACTGGATTCTGAGGTTAGATGAATTTATGTGTTTGTTATTTTGATTATTGTTGTGGTTTTTGTTTATCTATGTCCTTTGCTTCTTAATCGAATAGAAAATAATGATTTTAAATCTACATGCATGCTACTCATATGAGTTAAAAGGTTTTTAAATTAAATTGAGACTTTACTTTGATTTTATTTAGAAACTTTCATTTGATTAAATAAGTTTTTGCCAATAATTGAGACTCTACTTTGATTAGAGGTAATTACTTTAACTAAAATTAGTCAAGACTTTACTTTGATTAATTAAGTTTTCTATTTGGCGAAGAAACAAAGGAATAGACATGATTAGGCATAGTAAAATTTAATTGAGATTGTACTTTGGTTGAATTTACTATGGATAATCTAAAAATTCTCACTTTTAATTGAGACTATACTTTGATTAAAAGTGAGAATGCCAACAAATGAATTGAGACTTTACATTGATTGATTTGTAAATCAACAACAATAATTAATTTAACAATAACCTCTAGATAACCGATGAAGAATCCTATTTTGAAAAAGTAGTGGAATTAACCTATTTACTATTATTGTGTTTACGATCTTTTATTTGCATGTCATTCATTCTTTGCGTATCAAAACCCCTATATTTTTATTGTTACTATTTTTAATTGTATTTTTCTAAGAATCAAATATTTGAGATCAATTATGTATTCGTTGTGAGACGACTCAGGGTTATCTTAACCCTAACATTGGTTATAGTATTAGACCTTGTTGAATTCTTGTACAACCCCAGTTTCACCTTTTCTCACTTGCATACCCCTTGATTTGAGTCCAGCCACAACTTTCCAAACTTTCTTGTTGATCTCCATGCGGAAACCCTTGATACTTGACAGCAGCACATCATGTTTGAACTCCAAGTTGGTGAAAAACACCTTCACCAAGTTTGGATAAATTTTCCCTGAAATTTCAAGGAAAGACTTCAACATTTGATGCTTGAGTTGTTGAAATAGACTCTCAAAGCCTTCAGCCCTCAGCCACAAAAACCTCAGCAACTTAGGAATGTTGATTTGCTTCATGTTCATCTCAATGAGGAACACTTGGATGTTATCCTCATGATCTTCGAACCATGCCTCAATTCTCCCATGATTTTCTTGGTTTGGAGACCTTGGGGTAGGAGGAGTGGAGTGTTTATCAACTGATTGGGTGGATCTTTGTTGACGACGAGGCATGATGAGTGTGTTGAATAAACGTGCAGCGAAATAATTAGCGTTTGAACAAAAAACCAAGAGTGAGGGTGAATTGGGTTCTTAACAAAAGTTGTGCTTTTAAAATTTTCCCTTTTTAATATCAAAGTTCAAATAAAATATTTCCTTTATTTTAATAAACACAATAAAATAAAGATAGTAAGGAAGAGAAAATTGCACAAAGTATTTATACTGGTTCGGATCAGAAGACCCAACGTCCAGTTGATAATCTCTTAAAAGCAACATTAACTCAATCACTAAAATAAACCAAACTTACAATCAATGATAAGAAAGATTAGGATTTAGAAAACACCTCTCTTGAATCACACAAGAGATGAAGACACCTCTTTTGAAATCCACAAGGGATGAAAATACTTTCCATGAATCACACAAGGAATGAACACCTCCTTTGAATCACAAAGGATGATCGATTTCTCCTAGCAACAATAACAACACTCAATCACTCAATATCCCACTTGATGAAAGTTATCGCTCTACCCACACTAGGTTTTTCAAAGGCTTCTAACAGAAAGTTCTCAAGTACTCAAACTTCTCTAACTTCTGTATTTGATAATGAAAGCCTACCACTCTATTTACAGAAGCCTATTTAGAAATTAGGTTAAGAATATGAAAAGTTAAGTCACAACTGCCATAGATAATCGATTATCATAAGTGATAATCGATTATCATAGAAACTTTTCTAAAAACATTTTTCTCATTGTGATAATCTATTATCAACAAGGATAATCTATTATCAGCATGTGATAATCTATTATTATTAGTGATAATCGATATTCAAGAGGCTTTTCTCAAAAATGAGTTTTAACTGAGATAATCGATTATCACTAAGAATAATTGATTATTCCAGTGAGTTTTGCAAATAAATAAAATTCTCTTGGTGCTCTACTACTTAGGTTTTTCCTTTAGACTCTTGACATACTAATTTAACTATTTTAAATAACATACACAGAGTATAATATCTAAACGACTAAACCCTTAAGTCTTCAATGTATCTCTTGAATTCAAGCATTCTTTTAAGTCTTCCACATTTTTCCATGCATCATCATCAAGTCTTTCATACTTCTTCATAAGTCATCATCATCATCAAAACTCTTTATTGAAGGAAGATGTCCAACTTCTTCTTTTTTATATATAGAGTGTGGGTATGGCTATTTCTAAGAGATGTATCATGCAAATGCAACACTTCAAGTGTAGTATTTATAATTGAACAGGCTAATTTTTAGAAACAGTTGATTAAATGTGTCAGATTCATGATTACAGTACCTCACACATTCATGATGTTTCCAATGAGTTTTTATGAGTGATTCAATCAGTTTAGATCATGTGAGTTGCATGCACATTGGAATTACACACTACACATGTTTTTTTGTCAATAAAATCAGAAAAAGCAACACATGGTTAATGAAATAACTGTTAGGAGCAGATAGTACCTGACAAAAAGATGCATTCTTTGACTGGGCCAGCTTTGCAATTCAATTCGTTAGCAAATGTGCAGTTTAAGTAAAATCAACATGTTAAATTTATAATTCAGTCGATTAAAACAACATCAGTGCATAAAACATTAAAACAGAATCTAGTTAAGTGAAATCAACAAACTGATTTTCAAAATCAATCGATTGAAAATCGTGAATTTGAACTTCATTTTTCCAGATTCAGTTTTAATGAAATCAACATATTGAATTGTGGAAACAACATATTGAAATTCATAGCAGATCAGATTTTCAGCATACAGTGGCAACTTAAGTGAAATCAACACGTTGAAATGTAGAATCAATAGACTGAAAGAAATGACAGATTGGAATTTTTTTCAAACAAAGACAGATTTAAGTGAAATCAACACATTGAAATGAAAAATCTACAAACTAAATATGACAGTTTTCAATTTTGGCATACAGTAGCAGATTTTTATGAAACCAATGCATGAATACATAAGATTAACATGCTAAAAACACATCATACCACATTCTTCATGTCTAATATGGCTAGTTCAGTTCTTAGGTTGTTAAATCTATCTCTAGCTAATGGTTTTGTAAACAAATCAGCCAGTTGATTTTCAGTTTTAACAAATTGAATTTCACAATCTCCCTTTTGACCATGATCACGAATAAAAATGCCTAATGTTTGGTTTTAGAATGTTGTATTGGATTCTTGGTTAAGTTGATGACACTAGTATTATCACAATACAAGGGTACCTTACTTAGCTTTACACCATAGTCCAAAAGTTTATGCTTCAACCATATGATATGTGCACAACCATGTCCAGCAGCAATATACTCAGCTTCAGCAGTAGAGAGTGTCACACATGCTTGCTTTTTGTTATTCCATGAGATTAGACTTGAGCCAAGTAGATGGCAAGTGTCATTGGTGCTTTTCCTATCCAATTTGCACCTTGCATAGTTTGAATTTGAATAACCACTAAGAGTTATGTTAGAACCTCATGGATACCATAAACCAACATTGGTTGTTCCTTTTAGGTACTTTAGAATTCTTTTTGCAACTTTAAAGTGTGATTCCTTTGGATTTGCTTGGAACCTAGCACATAAGCATACACTAAACTGGATATCTGGCCTACTGCTTTAAGATAGAACAAAGACTCAATTAACCCTCTATATTTGGTTAAATCTACTGGTTGGCCAGCCTCATCTGCATCCATAAGGCAATTTGTAGCAATTGGAGTGGTAGCTTCCTTGCGATCCTCCATTTTGAACTTTTTCAACAAGTCAAAACAATATTTTGATTGGCTTATAAATGTTCCATGCTTGAATTGCTTGACTTACAGCCATAGAAAGTAGGTAACTCACCCATCATGGATATCTCAAATTCTCCCTGCATAGTTGCAACAAAGTCTTCACACAATGTGTTGTTATTTGAACAAAAGATGATATCATCAACATACACTTGAACAAGTATAACATCACTTTCACGTTTTCTAATGAAGAGTTTTTTATCCATTGCACCTCTAGCATAACCTTTTGATAAAAGAAAATTGCTTAGCCTTTCATACTACTATTGTGGTGCTTGTTTCAAACCATATAAGGCCTTTTTCAATTTGAAAACATGGTTAGGATAGAGATGATCCTCAAAGCCAAAAGGTTGTGATACATACACTTCTTCATTTAGAAAACCATTCAAGAATGCACTTTTCACATCCATTTAATGCAATTTAAAGTTACACATGCAAGCATATGCTAAGAGTAATCTCATAGCTTCTAGCCTAGCTACACGTGCATATGTTTCATCAAAGTCAATGCCTTCTTCTTGATTATACCCTTTAGCAACTAGTCTAGCTTTGTTCCTTCCAACGTTACCATCTTCATCCATTTAGTTTCTAAAACCCCATTTGGTTCCAATTATATTCATATCATCGGTTTTAAACACTAGAAACCACACACCATTTCTTGTGAATTGATTGAATTCATCTTGCATAACAACAATTCAATTACTATCATTCATAGCGTCATTCACATTATTAGGTTCAATTTGAGATCAAAAGCAACATGTTTACAAAATACAATTATACGTCTAGTGGATACTCCCTGTTTGCTTCATTATGCAACTCTTCAAAATCATACAACAATTGATTGTAGTCATTTTTGTCTAGAAAACTTACTTGACTTGAAGAGGATGACTCATAACCAGCCTTGATGCACAAATTGGCTTTTTCACTCTCATCTTGTGAGGAGCTACTTGTTGAATCATCATTGTTCTCCCATGTAATGTATGCACGTCTTTCCTTTGGTTTCTTCTCCTTTTTCCTATCAACACTCTTCTCCTTTTCTTTGTTAGCATTTGGACATTCAATTTTGATATGTCCTTGTTTTCCACAGTTATAAAAAGTAAAATTAGAAGAGTTTGATTCATTTCGTTTGGAAGTATACCTCTTGAGATTACCTTTGCTACCTTCCCTTTTGAGATACTTACCAAACCTTTTGACAAAGAGATTCAAGTTTTCACTATCACTTGATTCAACTATCTCATCCTCGGGTTCCTCATTCTTCTTGGTGCTAGTCTTCAAGGCTATGTTCCTTACCTTTTTTTCACTTGACTCTAGCTCATTTAACCTTTGCATCTCAATTTCATGCTCTCTTAGCTTGCCAAACAATGCAGTTGTAGTCAATGTAGATAAGTCTCTTGTTTATGATATAGCCATGACTTTTGGTTACCAAGATCTATCAAGACATTTCAACACTTTGATGTTTAAGTCCTCTTTGTTAAATTCCTTACCCAAACCCATGAGATGGTTGACTATGTGAATGAATCTCTTTTGTACATCAACTATAGATTCTCCTTGTTGCATCTTGAATAGCTCATATTCTTGAATCAAGGCATGCTTCCTTGCTCTCTTCACATCATTGGTTCTTTCATAAGTCACTTCAAGAACCTCCCACGTTTCCTTGGCACTCTTGCATTGTGAAACACGAAAAAACTCATCCATGTTAAGAGATGATGTGAGGATATTCTTAGCATTACAATCATATTGGGCTCTTCTCCTTTCTTCCTCAGTCCATTGAGTCCAAGGCTTATCAACCTACACATTTGCAACAGTATGCTTAGGAGTATATGGTCCATTTATGATTGCATCTCAATAAAGATTTTCATCCTAATTTTCCAAAATTGGTAATTAATGCCACTAAACATAGGGGGTTTATGATTTACGGCACCTTCAGTAACGGCTAACTTGTTTTTAGCCATTTCAAGTAGTTCAAAAACAGATTTAGGACCTTACTTGAGCAAATTTCAAGTACCTAGCTCTAGATACCAATTGAAGTTTTGAAATGGTTCAAATTCTAAGAAGGAGGTTGAATTGGCTAGTTAAAAATTTAGGCAATCTTTAAAGTCTAAAAACTATCTTTAATTGAATCAATTCGATCACCAAGTTTAGATGCAAAAATCTCTAGATAGTATACTTTCAATCGGTCAAAAATAGAGTTAGTCGATTGATTTTACTAAACAAATTTTGTTCTGGTATAATCAATCGATTGAAATAGAAAAACAATCGATTGAAATACTGGGAAAATGCAGAAATGCATATTTATGATTTGGACCAAGAACAATGTGAAAGAACAATCAAGACAGGTTCTAATTGATTATGCAAGCATGTTCAATGCTACATATGCCACCAAAACACTCAAGAATATGAAAAAGATGGTTTAAACCAAGTTCTTTAAACTTTAAATGATAATGCAAGAGAGAAGGGTTAGAGAAAATATTGAAGCACAAGATTTTTATACTGGTTCACTCAAACCTAAGCTACATCCAGTTTTTCAAGGCAACCCGAGCCTGACTTTGCACTATTTCAAAAGATTTACAAAGTTTACACTCTTACACTTTCAATATAAGCAAAAACACACAAAAAAGACTCTTGAATCACACAAGAATCACATAAACACAAGAATCACAAAAACACAAGAATCACAAAAGCACAATAAGACACCTCTTGTAGACCTAGAAAGCCACCAGGCACACACACAAAGCTTGAGAAAGAGCAAACCTTAGTGGTAGCACAACCTGCCTACCACAAACACATTCTCCAAGCTTCAAACATAAGCACAAACCTCCAAGAATTGATCCAAGATCAATCTTCAACAGCTGCAATCTGAATGATCATGAAAGAGAGAGAACTCTAAGGTTTCCAGAATAGTTTCGCACTTAAAAATGGTCTTGTTACCTCTCTTTCGAAAATTACAGCACTTATAGTCAAATTGTTACGAAATTCAATAGGTTGATTTCCAAATCATTCGGTTGATTTCACTTGACTTAAGTGAAATCAGTCGATTAAAAAATAAAGCAACTGAGTGAATAAGTCATAGTTTATGACTATTACAGCCAACCTTTTAACCAGTTGAAAAATCATTCAACAAATTAAAAGACACATTTTAACCTCTTGAAAAATATTTCAACAGATTAAAAAAACACAATAAAGATCAAATACATCAAACTAATGCTACAAGGTCTACAATGTGAATTACAAACATCAAGCATTCTTTCCTAGTGATTGATCCATGTGGAGTGCACGCGTTCAAGGCTTGTCAAACATGAATACCATCAAATCTCCATAACTTCATCAATGAAGGCATGATTCCAAAGCAATGGCTCCAAGTAGTTCAACAAAGCTTCATCGAATCTTCATGACCCAGGCTTCACATGTCAACAGATTACACCTATTAGACGAATATGTCCATTAGAGAACCTAATTGGAAGAATGACTAGACGAGTCAATATATATATATATATATAGCTCACTATTATAGAGAAATGAAAAAATAAATATTATGGCAAATTAACAGAACATAACAAAGTTTGTCTTTGGCAATTTTAATCATTATAACAAGGGTTGAAGAGCTAGCTATTAAATTTCTCTTTAGAAATTTTAATCATTTATGTTAAAATATTCTCTATGCAATTGTGTGGAGTAACTTTTAAAATATAGACCACTATAAGAGTAACCCTTTTAATTGTGTGCAAATGTTTATAACTTTTTACAAAAATAAGCAAAGACAAGGATGACATTGGAAATGCTTTGTGTAAGTATTGTGGCCATAACTACAAAATTGGCAAAAACCCTATAACTAAAAACATTTATGGAACTTCATATTTAAGTCGACATGTCTATGCACGTAGAAGTATTGCAAACTTGGATGTGGATCTAAATCTTAATCAAGAAGGAATGTTGGGACACAAAAAATCAATAAAAAGGTTTATTGTAAGTTATTTGTGAGAGTCATAATTAAACATAATCTTCCTTATAATTTTGTTGAATACGAAGTAATCAAAGAGTGGATCAAATACATTAATCCTAATGTATTCACATGAAATATTGGAACATTACTGTTTTATATGTGGAAAGTTAATACCCTAAAGAGATGGATAAATTAAGAAAATCGTATATAGGATTCCTTATATAATTTGTTTAACTTCTGATGTTTTGGCTGCAATTACTTACGAGGGTTATCTTTACCTAATTGAACACTTTGTTGAAAACTAGAAATTCATAATTAAGATTCTTAACTCTTTTTCAAATGAACCACCATATGTTGGTGTTAAACTAAAAAGTGTTGTATTTGATTGCCTAAAGCAATAAGGTATTGATGAGATAATTTTCTCCATTACGTTGGTTAATATTTCAAGTAATAATACCTTGCAAGATATTTTAAAAAACCATGTTTGTGTTCAAAGAAATTTATTATGCAATGGTGAGTTTTTCATTACGATGTTGTGCTCATACTCTTAATTTCATAATTCAGGATGGTTTAAAGGTGGTTGACAAAGCATTTCATAATAACAGAAAGAGTGTTATGAATCTCAAATCATCAGATGGAAGAACTCTCAAATTCAAAGAATGTGTTAGTGATGTTAGCATACATATGAGCATTGGTTTGAGATTAGATTTGACAGCAAGATAGAATTCCACCTATTTGATGCTTGAAAGTACAATACAATATAAAAAAGCTTTTGAAATTCTCAAAGTGATTTACAAAAGTTATAAAAATTGTCCATCTTCTAATGAATGGAATAAGGAAGAGAACATCTGTCAATCCGTGGAACCATTTTACGAAATCACAAACATGATGTTTAGTTCATCTTATCCCACTTCAAACATGCATTTTATGGAAATTTGGAAAATTCAATTAATCATTGAAGATAATGTGTTGAATGAAGATGTCACTTTAAAGCAAATTGCAAATATGAAATAGAAGTTTCAAAAGTATCGGAAGGAGTACAATATTGTTAGCTTTTGGATTTATTCTTGACCCATGACAAAAGATTGATTTTATAATGTATTGTTGAAAAGAAATTGGATTTTGACTTAGGAAGAGAACTAAGAAAGTGTTACAAAATTCAAGATGTTATTTAGAGAATATGCAAGGAACTTGTCTATTAGTAGTTCTTTTTCTCAATCTCGTAAGGAATCCATCTTCATGTCTCAATCCAATATCAAAAAGAGTAAGCCCAAAAGATCAAGGATTATTTCTTTAAGCATTTTACACTTAGTATTCATTGTTTTCATTTTTTTTCTTGTTTTGTTCTCATAATTAATATGTAATGCATTATAGGATTTCAAAATGAAACAGAATAAATTAATATTTACAATTAGCAAGAGTGAGGTAGATGTTTACTTAGATGAACCAACAATAGATGATGATGATGATGATGATGATGACTATGAAGATTCTGATGTACTCAAGTATTGGAATGAGCTTAGTATTCCTATTATTACTATGGCATCAAAGTTAGCTTTTATTAAAAGTAGGCAGGTACTTTCCAAATATGGAAGCTTTATTCTCCATTATCACGTGCAAATGTTGTTTTGTACTCAAAGTTGGTTATACTTTTTTTGAAAGAAACTAGTGGTAAGTTTATATATTAGTATTTTTAAAATTACTTTACAATAAATGATTAACTATAGATTAGTAGTTTGATTGTCTTGCAATTGGTTATGAGAAAGATGAAGTTGTGCATGATATTTTTAGCCTTGAGGGAATTGTTGATGAGTCTAAACTTCCTGAACATGTTGAAGATTGACAATTTTTTCTATTAACTAAGCATTTAAATTGACTTGAAATATGGCTATCATCAAATTTTAGTAGTTGGTAATTCCTTTTTTTGTGTAACCAATGCTCTTGCCATTTTCATGGACTATGTGAACCGTATTTTTCATGAAATTTTGGATAAATTTGTGGTTGTTTTCATTGATGACATTTTAATTTATTCCAAAAATCATTGAAAACATGAGAGACATTTGAAGATTGTGTTACAAATCCTCAAAGAAAGGAAATGGTCAAAGTGATATCAGGACATGTGATATCACAAAGTGGCATCATAGTTGATCCCTCAAATGTCCAAGCCATATTGCTTTAAGAACAACCAAAGAATATCACAAAAATACATAGCTTCATACTTAGGATTAACAAGCTACTATAGAAAATTCATCGAAGAATTTTGTAAATTAAAATTATCTTTGACTAAGTTAACACATAAACCTTTTGAATATAATGAAACAAGCAAGTCTGATTTCCAAGAGTTGAAGAAAAAAAATAACATTTGCACCTATTTTGATCCTTCATAACCCTACAAAATAAGGTATATTATGATGTTTGTGGACAAGGATTAGGATGCATATTGAAGCAAGAAGGAAAAGTGGGAGCTTATGCTTCACAACAACTCAAGCATCAGGAGCTTATTATCCTACACATGTTTTGGAATTAGTTATAGTGGTGTTTGCATTGAAAATATGGAAACATTACTTGTACGGGACAAGGTTTGAAGTTTTCAATGACCATAAAAGTTTGAACATAAAGAAATAAATATGAGACAACATAAATGGATAAAATTTCTTAAGGATCGCAACTTTGAGTTGTAGTATCACCCTGGGAAAGCAAACGTTGTTGCAGATGCTTTGAATCGAAAATCTATACATGCATCTATGACAATAGTGAAGGAAATAGATTTAAAAGAATTATTCAAAGACTTGAACTTAGTTATAGAATTGAGATCCAATAATTTATGCTTAGGAATGTTAAAAATCTCAAGTGAATTCTTAGAAGAAATAAAGGAAGTTCAAGAAAAAGATCAATTTTAATAACACCAATGAAGGTAACATTTTGATACTTTAGCATAATAACGTTGCAATTAGTCTATCAAAGATCCCAATATTTCATTCTAGGACAAAATATGTTGATATTAAATATCAATTTATGAAAGACAATGTTCAAAACGAAGTTGTAGATAACAATTTGTACTAACAAAAGATTAGTTAGTTGATATTTTACAAAAACCCATAAATTTGTTGAAGAATGGTTGATTTATCTCTCTACCATAGTATCATGCATAGAATGTTTATAGGTTTTCATACTCTTTATATAATATAGATGCATCACATCCATATGATGAACATTGTAACATCCTTACTAGATATTACTTATTTAAAATCAAGAAAACAAGAAAAGAAATCAAACGTCAAATCTTTTATTATTTCCAAACGCGGAAAATTTAAAATATCATTGAACACGTCAAAACTATTCAATAATAGTAAATAAGTTCTCTACAATTTTTCCCAAAATCCAAATAAAATAGCAAAAACATAATAAATTCCTAGCTTCAACCTCAAGCTAGCCCCTCTCTCCGTCTCAGGCATTAGTAGCATCACCTGTATCATCAATTGCTCTCGTGTAAAGAATTACACGATCATCGTCAAACACAAACAAAAAGGGTGAGCTCAATAATATAGGAAAACACATCAAGTAAATAATATAAATACACCCAGTTATATTATCATAGTTAGACCTTGACCATGTTCTTAATACCCCAAGGCTTTTCAACCTTCAATTCACATAACAAGGTTAGCCATAGACTAAAGATTCATGATGCTCACACGAACCTGCCCGTTTGTGGTCCTGCCTTAACGAACCTCCCCGCTCGTAGTCCTAAATGGACATGCCCGCCCATAGTCCAACACATGTGATCCACCAACCACGTACCTCCCCGCATGTAGCATCTCTCAAATGTGAGCACGGAACATACAAACCTACCTCGCGCGTATCCTCACATGAGAGTAACTGAGTATAAACCTCCCCGCTCATACCACCACATGTTAACCACCATCCATGAACCTACCCACTCATGGCACAGCATCTCCTGATCCACGTTCGCATCAATGCGTACAAACAACACACACAAACTACACTATATTCGCTTGGGCTAGAAACCTTAGCTTGAGTGACCAAGCCTGTCTCGCTTAAGCTAAGCTTTCTCGCCTGAGCGAGCGTGCTGTAGTGGCTCACTGCGAAGTCTTGCTTAGGCGAGCTCTTCTCACCTGGGCGAGATTGCCCTTCGCCTAGAACCAAAAACTCTCACCTAGGCGGCGAGTTAAGCAAAACCACCAAACAATCCACGATTACTCACTTAGGCGAGGACCTCTCGCTTGAGCGAGATGTTCTGTCGCCCAAAATTAGGACTCTCCACTTGAGCGAGGTGCCCAAGTAGAACCACACAACACTTACGAGGTCTCGCTCAGGCGAGCTCGCCTGAGCGAGATGCTTGAGTACCACCAGTATCGTCTTTCTATTATTTTTGCCTAGGCGAGCCTTGCTCGCTTGAGCGAGAATAGCAGACTTTCTCCTTGTTTAGGCATGTAGACACCAAGTTTTCATACCAAAAACACATTCCATCATTACACGCAATTCCCCACAGAACACGAGCAATTCGAACATGTTTTAGACCCTAAATTAACCATCAAAATTTGAGATTGAACCAAAGTTCTCATCCAGTGCAGTAAACCCCATTATTTTCATACAATGCATAAAAGATTGATCAAACAACATAAAAACAATTACACCTCTGAATCATACCACGTAGAGCACGAAAATTCATGATCAAACACAATCATACATGCATTTCAGAGTACATGAAAGTTCGCAATCATAAAGACATGCAAAAGAACTCCTCTAACCTGGTTTTCCTCTTCTTAAAATAGTGAAGATGATAGCTCTTCTTGCCTCAAAATTGACTTCCCTTGATGCCCTCCAAATTTAGCTCTCTTAACTCCTTCTAACTCACTTTTGACTCCAAAACTCGTGCTCCTTACCACACTCTAGGTTTCAAACTCCAAAACCCTTCTATTTGCCTGATTTTCCCCTTTTATATGATCATTAATTATGGTAAATGGTAAAAAAAATGAAAAGGGCTTTTTAATTGTTTATAATTGCCTTTCATAGCTCATTATGGGTTGTTTTTCCATCCCTTTGGCTACCTTTTCACATTCAGACTAAAATTAAATTAGCAAAAATAAACAAGTCAATTTCGTTCTCAGCAAGGTTTGAACACACAACCATGGAATCACAAAGTTAATGCACAACCATTCAACCAATTCATGTTTCATGATAATAACTATAATTTTAGGATTACATTATCACTACTCACATTCATTCCTAACCTTAAAATAATGCACAAAAACAAAATATCACACAATTGGCATACATAGGACTCAAACCCAAGTCCTCTCAGACAATAAAGTACTCTCAACCACTTAAGCTGGTACTGGTCACGACAATTAACATTAAATGTCATAAAGGGTTTTTACTACTCGCATTTATTAAATAATTATTTATTTAATTATTTAATTTCTCGGGTCTTACAAACATCCTATATCATGAATGTGAAATATTTGAGTTATATTTTTTACCTAAGCATCTCTTTATGCCTCAAATGGCAATAAAAAATGATTATTTTACATAGTTTCATAGATGTAAATCAACTTTAACAGCTTAAAACTAATAAAATAGGATGTTTCACCCTAGTGTTCAAAACAAATAAACCAATGTATAAAGTATATTAATGTAGTTACAAATGATAGAACTATATAAATATATCAACTATACAAACCAAACATTTCTAGCTCTAAACACAGACTAATCACTTACAACAGCTTCCCACTGAGACCTTCCACCAACCTAATAGATAGCTCCTCATCCTCCAAAGGTGCCTCTGAAACCGCAACCACAGCTGCTCCCACCGAATAAGTGATCATTGCAAAAAGGAAGACAAAAACACAGAAGAAGGGTAAGCTATTGTGCAAAAGATTTAAAAGATCAAATAATCCATATATATATATATATATATATATATATATATATATATCAATCATACTACATTTCATCACTCTATTTCATATGAAGACTTAAAGCGACGACTCAATTATCTGGATACAAGCATTAATGTTGAACCCTGGTAAGTTGTGCACTTATGGTGGCATTTAGTGCTCTGTAGCGCAGTAGATAGTATCACACGCAAGGTTAGTCTGTTAATACCTTTGGTCAAGGTAAAACCCCTAGGCTAGGGCCTCTTTCTCCTCTCACCACATGCCTCATCCTTCTCTACTTGAGAAATTAATGGTCATTAAAGCGTCAGGATAACTTCCAACTGAACTCCCACATAAATGCTTAAACTACAACAACCACTACTAATCCTCCTTGGATTAGCAGCAATCGATCTCAACTTAGGCTCATGTAAACAATTTCATATTACATTTCATAAAATTTACACAACTTCTAAAATAAACTAATCAACAACTATTAAGGTTCTGATCCACTCACTCAATGAACACATCTTTTTGTTGGGCAAAAAGTGAATTTTCGACCAGTTACCAGATTGCTCACCCAACGAGTGTATCATTGGGACTCCAAAGGAAACATCCTTCAATAATTTGCCTAATGAGTCTCAAGTCAGTGAGCCCCTGACTTAAAAACTTGCCCATCGAGTAAGGGTTCGCCCAACGGATTTGCATAATTTTGAAGAACATGATTTCTGCATAATTCTACATAAAACAAGTCTAAAATGTCCTAGTAACCTTCACAAATGCCAAGCACAGACCAAACTCGAATGTATCACAAATATCAATGTCAATTGATCTCAAATATGATACCAAACATCAAGCATTGTAAGGCAAGCTAAGCAAAACCCTAATTTCTATAGCTTTCACATATCACATATCATTTTCACAACTCAAATACAACATCAACTTCTCAAAACAATCATACAATATTTTAGAATCTCATCATACAACCAATCGTGCCAGTAAATCTTAATACAACAATACAATTTATAATTTATAACTTAAAAGCAATGCAATTAGCTTCCCTTACATATTATCATGCTTAAACAGCTCTATAAACGTCAAACGTCTCTAACTCCACAAGATGTTTTATGTACACATAGAAACACCACAAGAACGATTAAGACATATTGTTATGATCACTAATCAGTAAAGACTCATATTGATGATTAAAATGATGCATGCAAGCAGAAGATGACTCACATGCAACAAAAAACAGAAAATAGACCCACAAGAGGGCGGAAACTTAACTTACACGAATGGAGAAACTGATTGGTCCAACTTGAAGAGCTCGTCGAGAGGATCAATCCTATGGTCTTGGCTCTTCACTTAAACGACCAGAGATACAGAACTCCAAGAGAGAAGTCAAAGAACTCTAGAAAAGTGATTTCAAGAGGATAGTGCGTTTTAAAATAATGAAACTTTTTTATAACAATTTTGTACCACACCTAGCCAATTCGACCAAGTAATAATAATAATAAACGTCCACCATATCTACACGCGAAGTTATTCAGGTAACCGGCCTAGGCTGACCTAATCCTACCCGGCCTAAACCGATAACCCAGGACACTAAGTACCAGCCTAAGACCACGTACTAGCAATAGCGGCACGAGCCGCCAAAGAGGTAATTGGCCTATGCCGACCACCCTGGTATGCTTAATGAAATCAAAGCACTCCTAAAATTCAGTAAGCCCGTAATAATCAGACTAAGGGCCTAGGCTAAGGCCCAGGCCCACCTATGGCCCAAGCTAGGGCCCGGCCCATGGAATAGTCAGACATAATTAATAATCTATAAATATACATGGATCCCACGAATTAAAGGTACGCATTCATTACTCCATTAATCACTTGATTTGACTTTTTGAGAGCTTTGGCTGACTTAAGCTTCGGAGTCCCTTCTGTAGGTAACCCCTCCCGAGTCCAAGCCGATATATGCCAAAGGGGAAGAAGCCAACCGAGGAGATAGCGGATATGGGTAAGGTGATACTTGTGCCTAGCTGATCTTATTTGTTCTCTATAGGAACAATTGGCGTCCACCGTGGGGCACAAGATAACACCTTACTACCCGTTTTTCTCCGAAGATGGTTTCAACCCGTAGTAGAGTTGGAGCTAACAAGCAAGTTGACGCTGGCCCTTCAGGACCCGCTAACATCACCCTGGATCTTGCCGCCATCCTTGACAGTCAAGCCAAAATGCAATAGGAGCTGGCTGATCTGAAGAAGCGCAGCACTGATGAGATGGAGGCACTACGACAGGAAAACTCTCGCCTCAGGCGAAAGATCGAGGCCGATCCCACTCAAAAGGGAAAGGCTAAGGAGGCATCTGAAGCTGCAAGGTCCTCGGCCTTCCAGCCCACAGAAGAAGAAAGCGAGTACAATCCCACCCCTCACACCTTCACCACCACCCAACAAACACCCATCCCCTCAACCCATCCCACTCATTTCCCCTCCACCCTACCAGGGCACACTGTGGCCCCTACCCCCCCCCCCCCCCTCCACACCACCCAGGTCCCCTACAATATACCCCCCACCCTACACACTACTCATATCCCACCACCCTACAACCCCCACTACCTCCCTGTAACCCACATCCCCCCCACCCACTCCCACCCCACCAACCCAAACGTCGCCACCCCTTCACCGACTTTATCACCAACACCCCCTTCCCACTCAGTGGGAACCCTTCACACTAGAACATTACACTAGTGAAACCGACCCTAACGAACACCTTAAGGTCTACATCACCAACGTCGCCCTATACACTTCCCAAGACGTCATCTTCTGCAAAGCCTTTCCCACTGCCCTCAAAGGTCCCGCTCTTGAATGGTTCACAACCCTACCACCTTACTCTATCGATAGCTTCAACATCCTCTCCCACATGTTCACAACTCACTTTGCTGGCAGCCGCCCACATCAAACTACCACGATCTCCCTCCTCGGCATCAGGTAAGAACAGGGTGAGCCGCTTCGGGCATTCATCGACCGCTTCAGCAAGGCTGCCCTTCGCACCCCACACCTCAACCAGGAAATGATTCTCCAGTGTATGGCCCTCACCCTCCAACCCGGCCCCTCCGCCAACAACGTCTACCTTCATCCACCTGCCTCTATGCACGAGCTAAAGTTGCGGGCCGCCGATTATGTTCGCATGGAGGAGATGCAGACCCTCCACACCAAATTATGCAATGACTATGCAGCCACCGCCGCCAACCCCAATCCACCACCCCCCCGCACTGATCCCAGACCACGAGAGCCCTGCCAACCCCGCTTTACTAGATATGCTCCCCTCAATGTCCCCAGATCCCGCCTCCTTGATGAGGCCTTACAAGTTGACCTCATCTCGCCACCACGCAAGATGACCACTCCCCCCAACGCTGATATGACCAAATATTGCCGCTATCACCGCAACCATGGCCACACTACAGATGACTGCAAAGCACTCCAGGATAAAATTGAAGAACTAGTGTGTGCTAGTCACTTTCGCCGCTTCATCCATAGAGATGATCACCCCTCTCGAGCCCGTCACCCTCCTCCCTCCGACCACAGACGCCATCCCCATGACTCTCGCCACGATAGACGCCCTACCCAACCCACCAACCAGGACCCCCAACCGACTCGCATCGATGTTACCCTTGTCGATCCTCCCTTACGCGGCACTATCAAACCATCTTTGGTGGTTTCGCTAGTGGAGAATCCATCTCTTGTGCCAGAAAGAAACACCTCCGCCATATCCAATCCATCAACCATATTACCCATTCCCATCACATACGCCGCATGCCTCCCATCACCTTTACGGACGACGACTTCCACGGCCTAGATCACCAACAAGACGACCCCATGGTTATCACTGTTGAAACCGAAAACTACGCAGTCAAGAAAGTCCTTGTCGACCAAGGCAGCTCCGTTGACATCCTCTATTGGGCAACATATCAGAAACTCCAACTCCCAGATACTGCCATGGTCTCGTTGATGAACCAATTTATGGCTTTTCTAGAGAACAAGTTTCCACCTGTGGCTACATTGACCTTCACATCGTCTTCCGTGACGGAGCCCAAACCAAAACCGTTCCCATCCGCTTCCTCATCGTTGACGCACCCACATCTTATAATGTCCTCCTTGGCCGTCCCTCGCTCAACACCCTCGGCGCCGTCGTCTCCACCCTTCACCTGGCCATGAAATTCCCCTCCCCTTTTGGTGACATCCTCACCATCCATTGCGACCAACACCTGGCACGCGAATGCTACATGGCCAGCTACGCCCACAACTCCCAATCCAGCAAACCAATCACATCGAGCGGCCACCTGGCTCCAGGATCGCTCTATCGGGTGAAGATCTAGACCCCAGAGTGGGTCGAGATGTTCGTCTCGAACCTGTGAAAGAAACCACCCCCCTGGAACTTCTGAATGGCCACTCCATCAACCTTGGCACCGGATTAAACTCTGACCAGCGTGCCATCATCACACCCGTTCTAGTCGGCAACACGGACCTTTTCACTTAGTCAACTGTTGACTTACCTGGAGTAGACCCTCTAGTAGCGTCCAACAAGTTATCCATCTACAAAGAAGCTCGTTATATCTCCCAGAAAAAACGCAAACTCGGTGAGGAGCGACGCCTAGCGGCTAAGGCCGAGGCCGATAAGTTACTGAGCGCAGGATTCATTGAAGAAGCTCATTACACCACTTGGCTTTCTAACGTAGTCCTGGTGAAGAAAGCCAACGGCAAGTGGCGGATGTGTGTCGATTACACAGATCTAAACAAAGCATGTCCTCAAGATGCCTACCCCTTACCCAACATTGACCGACTTGTTGACGGCGCGGTGGAAAACAAAGTCCTCAGTTTTCTTGACGCATATTCCGGTTAAAATGAAATCCCCATGGCCGCATCCGACATGAACAAGACCTCTTTCATCACAAACGACGCCAATTATTTTTACAGAGTTATGCCTTTTGGCCTCAAAAACACCGGAGCAACCTACCAACGGTTGATGGACAAAGTTTTCAGTCATTTGATGGGACAATGTGTCGAAGTATATGTCGATGACATGGTTGTCAAATCTCCAAGCCATCACCAACACGCGCAGGACCTCTCAGCAATCTTCTCTGCATTACGCCAATACAACCTTTGCCTCAACCCCGACAAGTGCGTATTTGGCGTCGACCGCGGTAAATTCCTCGGATTCATGCTAACCCAGCGCGACATAGAGGCCAACCCTGAAAAGTGCAAAGCAATCATAGGCCGCCTTACATCCATTTCCCACTTCCTGCCAAAACTAACTAAACAAACCCAACCCATTATACAACTCCTCAAAAAGCTGAAAACCACCCTTACCTCACCATCTATCCTCCATAAGTCGGATACTCATCAACCCCTACTGGTTTATATCATAGTCACCGATCACACCATCAGCACCCCACTGGTTCAGGATGTAGGCGGCACACAACATCCTGTTTACTTTGTCAGTAGAACACTACAAGATCCTGAAACCAGATATCAAATGGTGGAAAAGTTGGCCCTATCCTTGGTACACGCAGCCCGCTGCCTGCGCCCATACTTCCAAAACCACAGCATCATCATCAAAACCGATTAACCAATCCAGAGGATATTACAAAAACCAGACCTGGCAGGACGGATGTCGTCCTGGGCCGTTGAGTTGTTCGAATTTAACATTCGTTATGAACCTCATGGCCCCACAAAAGCTCAATGCCTCCTAGACTTTGTTAATGACCTCCAACAAACACCCATAGAGGACCAGTGGACACTTCATGTAGATGGTTCTTCAAATCCGAAAGGTGTAGGCGCTGGCATCGTGTTGGAAGGCCCCAACGATATCCTCATTGAGAAATCCCTCCACTTCGCCTTCAAAACATCCAAAAACCAAGTCGAATACGAAGCCATCCTCGCTGGTCTTTCCCTAGCCCGCGAGGTTGGTGTCAAATCTTTAACATGCAAATTCGACTCCAAGCTTACTGTGGGTGATGAAGGATTGACCCCAACCAAGGATGGAGGCACATGCTTAAGAAGACTAAGCATGTTTAGAAAGGAAGTTCACTAATCCTTCATCCCTTTCATTTGTGTTTGTTATTTTTGATTCCCTAAGTTGACTTAGTTGAATCAACTTCAGTTGACTTGTTGACCTTTGACTAGGTTTGACTTGTTGACTATAGTTGACTTGACTTAAGCCA
>Ga0214543_1005881_pt1 | contig 22217 bp, 10 predicted proteins | sample CNSS2metaG_FD_160094 | JGI IMG/M metagenome (GOLD analysis project Ga0214543, IMG submission 160094) | Root nodule microbial communities from cowpea collected in UCLA plant growth center, Los Angeles, California, USA - CNSS2 | ecosystem: Host-associated > Plants > Roots > Nodule | place: USA... | reverse complement strand
TATTTTTGTCACAATAAAACCTAATTTTTGTGACATTTGAAAATATTGTCACAAATACAATAGTGACAAGATTTCTAGTGACAATTTAATTTTTGTCACAAAGTATTAATTGTGACATATTTATAACTTTTAGTGATGAATATGTATATCACTAAAACTATTTTTTCTTGTAGTGCGAGTACAGTTTTCAAAGTGAAATTCGGTCACATTTCAGTGTAAACTTGGTACATATATCCAGGTTAAGATTAACACAGCAATGTGCTTAAAACAAGTGCACTTAAACTTGTTAGGGAATATTAACTACTATTTGTTATGCAATATTGACAATAATATTTTATCCGAGTCAACCACATCAACCTGTACATTATATTTTTATCTATTATCAACTAATATAATAATATAAACCATTAAATTTTTTTAAATAATAGCATAGCTAACTATTTGTAAGGTGAGGTTGCATTACGGGTTTAATAAACACTAAACTTTGTTAGGATAAGTTCAATAATAATATATTAAGAAAAATTTTAAATTTAACTTAGTCTTATAAAATCGAATAAAATAAATTTCACTTGTCGATGTATGATTATCCACCAGATACATCTAATAAAATTAATTTAAAGTTCACTTAGTACCATGTTTCGTACCCCTTATTTAGATTTAAAATATAAATTAGATATTAAAATATTTTTAATTAAACTTTTCTTTTATATAAAACAAATGATATATTATATATTTTTAATTATAAAATTAAACATTTATTCAATAATCAATAATAATAGTTTGGAAATGCAAGCACATATAAAGGATCATAGTGTTTGATCCTCCAATATTAAAAAAGGCTAATATAAATAGGTCATAAAAGCTAGTATGAAAAACCATTTAAAGCTATTTATCACTTCATTTTTATGAGAAGAAAAACATGTGTGTTCCTAGTGGATTTCCCTCTCTGAATTGTCTCCATTGATCATCTTCTACACTAATTAAAGTTAAATTTGAAATTCTACATCAATCCACTGGTTTGTCACACACAGTTAAATCACATATCTTGACCAAAAGAACACTTACCATATTAAGTAGGTTTCGAGAAACTTTTCTATATTTTTTTAAATAAAGCACATATTGTACAAGTTAATTTTTTTTTTTAATAAAATATAAGATATATCTACATATACGGTGATTGTATTCAGTCTTCTACAACTGCATGCAAAGGATCAGGTTGATACAGAAATATGTGTTTAAATATAGAAATAACAGCAAAGACAAGATATGTATTATGAATCTCAGTGTGAATGTGGATGGTTTGTTTTTGAGAAGGTAAATAGCAATAAGCACGTAACCATGCATCAAAGGTGATGAATGATGTGGTGGGGTTGTGAGAAAGCGCGCATGCTTGACAAGAATTAATCCTGAGAATTGTACTGGCATGGTAATAGCCACTTGTTACCACCAAACCATGAACCAAGTGGGTTTCATGCATGTGGATCATTTCATTTTCAACGCTTGCATCATTATCCCAAACATATTCTGGAAATAAATCTACCATTCATAATGTTCGGTAAATTTTGCATATTTGGAGTGAATATGACTTTAAAAGTTTACAAATCATCATTTGTGTCAGATGATGAACCCTATCAACCCTCTCCATTCATTCTGATGTAAATTCTAGTCACCTTAAAATCAAAACAAAATTCACACTGCTGCATTATCTGCTATATTCTGTCGCCTTTATTGCTTATTATTAACTCAAAATTATTATTCATGTTTCATTGTTACAATAATATTTTAAAATTCACTATTTACCTTTTTACGTTTGTTCTTCTCGACACCACTAGATTTTTTTTTCTTCTCTATGTTTTGTTGTCTTCTTCGCATGCTTCCTTCCATGATAATATTGAAATTCTTCATTCTCAACCTCTCCCTCTCTCTACTTTCCTTTTCCTCCCTTTTTTTAAGTAATATATTTATAGAGATACTTTCACCTAAATTTGGTTATTTTTAATTATTATTTTTTCAATATTTTTTGTTTACTAAGTATGAAAAAGTTTAATATTTTTCAGTTCAATCTCTAATATTTAATTTTTTGTTCTATTACTTGGATGGTAGGATTCTTATGGATAATAATCTTTTAACAACTTCGTCTTATTATCAGGGACGACATCTTTTAGGTAGCTTCTTATTTTTTCATTTTCTTATTTCTCTATATTCATAAACTATTTAAAAAAATGTCATCTCAGATAAAGTTATTAAAATATCATTGTTTAATTGTTATTATGTCTTGTCATATTAATTTTTTATTTTCGTATAATAAAAAATGGTGAGATTTAATAATTAATATAAAATGATATTAAAATTAATGTAAACAATTGAAACATGTTGAATAATAAAATCGTCATGTCATACTTATAGAGACTAAGAAACTATTGTTGTCACCATAAATTATTTATCGTTTCGCATTAACTACACCTTTATAATAAGCAAGAAACCTCACATTATCATATCATCAATAATGGCCAAGTTGAAAAATATACAAATTTTATTAACAATAAACCAATTAAAAATAGTTAAATTTTTGAGAAACTTAAAATTTAATTAAAAAATAAATTAAAAATGTCTATCTTATATATATTATATATATATATATATATATATATATATATATATAAATAATATTTTAATACTTTTTTACATAAAAAAATGTAAATTAACTACATCTAAAAATATCAGTACCTAATTAATGTTTAATCTAATAACTAATATTGTTTAAAAAAAACTACTCTAGAAGATACAAATCTTGGTGTCTTATCATCCGGAAACCTAGTAGTACAACATTTATGATACGATAAATATAAAACGTAGAATTCGCATTCAGCAAAGCAAATGTAATTTTTACCTCAATTATAACTTATAATTGATATAAAATAGATACACATTTTCGCAAGTTTTAAAGTATAAACCATTTAAAAATATATAGATTTTCATCGATTTATACCTATATATTATATCTATATATAAAAAAACAGAAAACTTTTCTCTGTTTATATATGTTTTCTAATTTTTCTTTTTGAATTAAAGCTTTTTTAAAGTAAAATAATTATTTTATTAATTTTATCCTTTTAACTACTATTTTAAATTTAATTGTCTTTCTATTTGACATTTTTTTAATCTTAACCATTTTATTATTTTTATTATAATAAAAAAAATAATACACATGCGTGTATGTATTTTCACTAATAATATATAATTACAATTGAAGTTTGAGGTTAGTCTTTTTGAAAAATTCGTTTTCTATTATGTCTTTAATCTTTCCCGTAATAAGAAACCAATTTTGAAGTAAAATTTACAAAATTGTATTCTCCATATAAATACCAAGATATCTACGAAGAAACAGATTAAAATAAATATATTTTTAAGTTTATAATTATATAACAATTGTTAAAGTTTTTAAAGATTTTACGTAAACTAAAAATAATGAACTAATAAAAAGATAAAATAAATTTAAAATATATAAATGAATATAAATATTTTTCTTTAAATTAATGCAGGAAAGAGAGAGAAGAGAGAAAACGACAAAAAAAGAAGAAGAAAAAGAACACATCTACAATGTTATGATGAGAGAGTTGAAGAAAACAATAAAAATATTTTAATTTGAAAGAAAATGAGACGTCAATTCTTGAATAGTAAAAAGAAAGAAGACTATAAGTGAAATAAATTATTAGTGATACTTTGACGTTTACAAAAACAATCGATAAATTATAATTCCAACTTTACGTATCCTTTATAATATAATTATACGTTAAATTTTAAAAAATTAATTATTACTTTTACAAATTTTTATAAAACTATTTATTTATTTATTTTTTTTTATTAAGTTATTTTTTCATACATTTTACTTTATTTTTGATAAATATAATTTTATTTTATTTATTAATTTAATAACATTATAATATCATTGACTACTAATATAATATCATACATATTTAAAAAATATGTACACAACTATCACGCTTATATTTATGCTAGTAACATTTATATCAATTATTTTTGTAGTAACTAAAAAAGTTAAAATATTGCCGCTAAATATTTTAATATAGCAATTTTTTTAACAGAAAATATGTTTTAACTATAATAATGCGCTGATCAATACATATGTTTATAACGTTTTATTAGTACACTTCAAAATTGTTAAATAATAAAAAAAATATAATTATAATATATATATATATATATATATAATATTTAATTTTTTAAAATTGTAGATTTGGTGCATTGTCATTTTTCAAAGATGATGATACACAACCACTTTATTTTTTATTTAATACTTATCTACCACTAATAAAGTAATATTTTTACTTTAAATTATAAAACACATTTAAAATGAATTAATTAAAAAAAAATATTTGTTATTAAATACTGAAAAGAAAATGAAATTTAAGAGGTGTGCATAATTTTTCTCCTATTTTAATATTTCTCATATATCCTTGATTGAGTTGAGTTGTGTTGGAGAAATCAATCAATGAGGACCTTATCTACACATGTGTTACATACTTGATTTGGAAAGCCGTGATGCCACAATAGTTAAAAGATATTTACTTTAGAAACAGCAAGTGCTATATTCATTTGTCTAAAGACTTTATCAAAAAAAATGAGGTAGGAACACATGTATAAAGTGGATGTGTAACAGTTGATATTGACTTTTTAAAGCTATTTTAGTGGTAAACTATTCACTAATTTTATTGATTATTAATTTTTATTAAAAGTTAACTTTTTCGTAAGTGTAATATTTGTGTACATCCCTTGAACATATATTACCACCCAGTAACTTCTAACGATCTTTTTTGTTTAATATGCTTATGTAAAATGTTTAAAATTAAAATTAATTATAATAAATAATTTACTTTTTATCACTATCTCAGAAATATGTTTTACATAAAGCAGAAAACATTGAAAGCCTAACTTGTGATGAAACGAAGCAAAATACTTTGCCTACTATCCACATTGTGAGATATGTAATAAACCACGTTTATACCAAAACATTGGAGGCATATTCACCTAACAAACCATTTGTGCTGAACCAAAATATTAGGGTAATGAGTGATGGAATGTAAAAAAGTTCCTAAAAGTTGTTGCTGTTTCTTACCTAAATAAATGCCACAATGCCCTACTCAATCATTATTCATTATTTTATGGTTTGGATGATTATTAATTTGGGTATAACATATATATACCTACCCTTTGCAATGCCGTGGGGAAGTTAAGAGTGTTGAAATTTTACACTGATGAGGAATGTTGGTTGAGATTTTAGCACGACAAACTAATGGGAAAGAGTTGGTAAACAGTCACGTCATGAAGCAATTATTGTGTTTCAAAGATTTATCTTTGGGTTAGTAAATCAAGCAGTTATATTTTTATTTTATTTTTCTCTTCTTCACTGCGTTGATAGTGACTTGCTTTGTTTCTTTGTGTAGATGATGGATTGTCTAAAAAAGGGAAAAAATTGTGAGAGAAAGAAGAGGTTTGGTTTAGTTAAATTATGTACAAACGGTAGAAAAGATATCAATGTCTGTCCCATTACTAAAATATCTTCACATTACTAAAATTGTATGCTGTCCTTGTTTTGTCTTCAAAACTTGCTTGCAAATTTTTACTTTTTTTGTTTTTATTTTTGTTTAAAAATATTAAAATGATCCTTAATTTTTTTTAAATTTTAATTTGGTCTTGATTTTTAAAAGATTGATACAATTCTATCATTTTCGTTAAATTTGTTGAAAAGAATCAAAGATTTTTCATCAAAATTGAAGTTGTTAATAAATATGATTTGCTTTATTAATGTAATTAATATAATTATAGTACCAATTTTGATAAAAAAAAAATCATTGATTCGCTTCAAAAAATTGAATGAAAGGACCAAATTGCATAACTCTTTTAAAAATTGGGACCAAATTAAAACTTAACAAAAACTAAAAGATCAATTTGACATTTTTGGACAAAAAGTAAAAATCAAAAGAGTAATTAAACCTTTTGTTTTGGCTAGAAACTCATTTTTATTTTTCTTACATTTTTAGTTAACTATGATTTAAATTAATGTGGCTATATATAATCAAAATTTTCTAAGACATAATTAAAATAGAAGGAAATTCAAAGTAAATGAGAGGAAATTTGAAATGGGAGATTTGAAAGATTCCAAGCTAGGCATCAAAACTGAGAGAGGGGTGTTTCATATTTGCTTCATTGCTACTTTTCCCTTATGTAATGTTGCCCAGATTCTCTTTACTTCTTAGATTTTGATTAAAGTATTCATGTGAAGTTCAATTTCAAGCACAAAGTAAAAGATTACAATTTTAAAGAAATAAAAGTAAAAGAAAGTAAAGAAATTGTAAATGTTTGTAACTTACTCTGAAAAAAAAAATAAAGAGAGAATAATTTTAGTAAAGAACTGTTACATTTAGAAATATTGTTTTATAAAATTTGTTGATTGATGATAGGAAAAGTGGAAAGCACATATTTTTGATGTTGACGAAACGGAGAGCATAAGTGCATGAAACTTGAAAGGGTTAGGGCCACAAGAAAGAAGAAAGAAGACGTTGTGAACATATGCAGTAGCCTTTGAAGCCAATGAAATTGGTCCCAAATCTCATTCATTCATTATTGGACTCCCTTCTTCCACGCCATTTCCAGAACAATATATCCTCCACTCTCATTTTCTCACCAATTTTTATTTTAAATATAAATGAAATTATCCAATTTTAGTTAAGTTTTAATTCATGGTGAAAGCTAGGATGAACTTCCTCACATGTATTGAATGGATCATTTACCGATGGTTAGTGTATAACAAAATGTTACAACAATGTGTCAATAAAAAGTAATGTATACAATATATATTTTTTAATTACTCTTTTTAATATCTTATTTAACTTTTAGTGTTGTTTTCTTTTTTTGTTTCTGTTTGTCCTCATCTACACACGTTTTTATTTTCACTTTTCTTTTCAATTTCTTGTTTTGTCGTTCAATTCACTCTCTTATGTTCAACACCGTATTTAAATTTTTGTTTTATTTTGCCTTTTGTCTTTGTTTATCTTTATTTAGGTTATTAAGACAAAAAAAAATGTATCTTTTATTTCTTTATAACTCACTTTGTTATTTAGGTTGTCTCAAAATATTTTGATTTTGATGGAAAATTAAAATTAGAAAATTTTCATATTAATTGGACACGTATATGAATATCGGTTGTTTTAAACGTGTATAGAAATAATGATTTTTATGTACTTATTTATGTTTTTATACTTATTTTTGTTTTGGTTTTTTAAAACATTCCGTAATTTATTAGATAACTAAAGAAAATTATCTTCTTTATTATTCTTGGTTCTTTATTTCATTTTCATTACTCTTATTTTGTTATATAATTTTTTTTCTTATTTGTCAATTCATTCAAATAACCACCTATATATTCAAGATATTCTTTTCCTCATTACAACTTTGCTCACATTTTTTTTTTCTTTTGTATAGTTTTCTTTCAATGATGTAATGTACTTCGGGAACATAAATTTTAATTTTATTAAATTAAATTTTAGTTTTGTAGGGCTGAATTAAACTTAAAATTCACTTCTTAATATGATATTAAAGACATTGTTTAAAAAGTCTATTCTAACAAGATTTCTATGACATTCTGTTTCACGTACACACAAAATGATAAGACAATTTTATAATATAAATCTCAATCTACAAACTGATTTTGTGGAAGATAAAAAAAAGCTTTGAGTATATTAATGAGTTAACATTTATAAAAAATATCTAATCATTAAGTGTTTTTTTATATATATATATATATATATATATATATATATATATATATATAAACTAATAAATTGATTTATTTGTAAAGAAAAGTGATAAAGTTTCATCCATATAAACTACTTTTTATGGACTTAGAGCGAGTAAAATGAAGACAAAGAACTCGTTTTATCGGTCCCACAACCATATTATGTGGTCACCTTCTGCGAAGAGAAAAGCTGCGGAGGACACAACATAAGTCAATTAATAATTAATAATGTGTTTGCCCATCAATTACAGTTACATGATTAAATTCTTTAGATTCAGTGTTTTAATTAAATTCTTTATTTTAAACATCTGACTGTGTAAAATTATTGTAAGACAATTTAACAAATTTAATATTTAATGTTCGAAAATAATTCATTTCTTCCTAAGGCTAAATCATGCCCAATTTTCTTCCCTTGAATATTGAATCCCGTCAATTTAACTTTTCACTGCGAGATATCTCATTAACTATCTCTAAATATATTATTAAAACTGTTTAATGCTTCATCAATCCATTTTGTTTAATATATAATATATTCTTTTAAAAATAAGCATAAATGACTATTGACTAAAACCCCTGAATGTTCAATTTAATTAAATTTGACGTACGTAATTATGGAAACGTATCACATAAATAAATTATCTGAATTACGTATTCGTAAATATTTAATTTATTTAAATTTTGATATATTTAATCATGAAAACGATATAATCCGAAAAAATAATAATAGATAGATAATTTTAGTTGTTAGAAAGAAATGAGTTATCATTAGGATTATTGAAAGATCAATTTTGTTGGTAATATATGACTATTAATCAACATCACTTAACATTGAAGGAATTATTGATGTGACATGTTTAATGTTGTTGTAATTTGTAAATGCCAAACTATTTAATTAGAATATATTTTTTTAGATTTATTTTATTTATGAAAGGTACTGTCACCATAAACATGAAAAAGAAAAATAAAACGAGGGAAATATGATTAATTCCAGAGTAAAAGGTTTAGAGTAGTATAGAGATAAAGAATACTAGAAAACAACTTGGTTTTCTCTTCTTCACCTTCAACTTACTAAGAATTTCGATAAGATATCTAAAAATAAATAAAGTTTATGTTTTCATATTTCTAAGGAGTAAAATTATTCAGCAGGTAAATTAATTTTTTTAAGATTGTAAACTAAAATTTATTATAAACGATATGATATTTATTATCTATAATTGATTTATCTTGACTTTTTTTTATTTCATTATGAATATAAATTTGTTATATCTAGAGTTCTTTAGTTTCTTTTTTGAAAGAAATTTGTTATGTATTTTTTTTATATATATAAGATATGAATAATTTATAAAATGTAAAAATAAAAAAAATATATATATTAACAACATGAATCTACAATAATTCATCATAAATTCGATATAATTCAAACTTATACTACGTTTTACCAATATAAATACATCACTCTCAAAGATCCAATAACATAAAACAATTTTACTTTAATATATAGTCTTTAAGAGCAATTGTGCTAGAACATATTTTTCTTCCAATACGATAAATGAGACTTTATACGAAAAAAGACATGAAAAGAAAGTGGTATGGTGCATGCTAATTTTCAAATAAAGAGTTACGATGGATTTGGTTTTCGCTTCCTACTAGAAATGCAACATTGTCATTTATATGATTGAACTTCACATGTAAATACCCAGAGATGCCAAATTTTTCATTCTCTAGAAAGTGACACTATTTGCTATCGAAATCTAAATATCCAATTAGGTCATAATTCAGAAATCACGTAATTTTTATATTACTACTTAATTAAAGAGGACCACTTGGTGGTGATGAACAAATGCTGCAAATTTAGGGTATATATCCATCATCAATTTTGAACACCTTTTTAAAGGACCATCCTCAAGTTCACGCAGTTTCTTCAAACAAATATTCTCTCTCTTTTTTTCTTCTTTCTAAAATCTATCTTATATCTTAGTTGTCATTAATTAATTAGCTAGTATTCAACATTGGACCTCTTTAAAATAATAACAAATATTCATCTTCTATTTATTTATTCATGGTTAGTCGATATATGGAAGAGTTTTCAGGAAATTAGTATTGTAAACTAATTATTTATATCGGTTGGGGTATCTTGTCAACGTATTTAATTATTTGCTGCATACTAAAAAAAAAAGAAAAAGAAAGGGCCAAGGTCTCTTAGTTTTTGTGAAAGATCAATGGAGAATTTGAACCTTTTGAATGGGAAGAAGCTGCATGTGTTGCGACATAAAGATATGAAACAAATGATGCACATGAAATGTGATATATATTTTTGAAGATTAAATAATGTTAAAGATTTAAGAAAGTAATCATGTGGATTTGCGGGGGAATCAAATGGGGACTCCCTTTATACCTGTGCCCCATCTGATACCTGTGCCCAACGCAAACATGCAAAAGTGAGCCCCAATTGATACCAAACGTAAATGCTCCTTAAGGATGTGATTTCGACCCTATCTTTGTAAACATCATTTTTAAAACAAACTAATAAACAAAAACAGATTCTAAAAATCTCTTTTTCATTGGAGAGAAAAGTTGTTTATGCTCTCTGCACTTGAGGAGGACTCTTGAATATTCGCGAGACCGATAAAAGAAATGGTTTGACTTCTTTTTTTGGCCGATGAAAAATTGCTTAACTTCATTGCCTAATACAACATCACCGTTTAGTGGGACTGTTAAAGAAGAAGCTAAACCACATTTTGTGACACCAGTTCATTGCAATATGCTATAGAGTTGGTGAGAAACAATAAATCTCTTATGTTCTTCGCAGTAATCCTTAACCAACAAGATTTGGGATGATTCGTTTTGGTAATCAAAGGAACCCTGAAAAACACCCTTAATAAGTCCACGTGGTGACACTGCCTACATTGACATCCTTGTACATGTGTCTGTGTACCTGGAGAACATGCCTCGCACGAGAGGTGGGGCTTCTCTGTAGGCGCCACCACAACAAACAAACAGTTTCCACAACCCCACTTCCATGTTTGCATAATTGCATTAATCATTATTAAAACACTCATTAGTCATTGCTTGCATACTACGGTTGGATAAATGTTTGAGGGTAAATATGAGTATCAAGTTTCGCATAACAACCTATGAGACTTTGTCTTAGATCATTGACAAATATCTTCTTTTCAGTTCACTTGTTACCAACACTTTTCTGTTAAATGTCAAATTGTGTTGTTCCATGTGCATAAAATCCAAAATATGATCTATATATCGTGCACATGCTTTCTTCCAAGACTCATATATATACTATACCAGAAGTCGTATTTATATTTAGGTCGCATATTTTTGGCTTTTTAGCAGATTGTTCTTCTCTCTTTGGCACAGCCTTTGTACAGAAGCAAGTGGGATTTTGCTATCCCCCCCATTATCTCTGGGGAAAGATTCTTGTAAGATATTCATACGGGACCAGTACTTAGATAATGACCCTCTTCCACATGCTAAATTAACTAATGACAACTCTCAAAACTTTATTCTGCCTTCAAAAACCAGAAGCATGTTGTGCTTCATTCCTTTCCCTCGACTATTTCAAAACGTCACACAAACTACAGTTACTTTTGTTACCTTGCAATGTAGACATCCTACCTTGTGGCTTAAAGACAAGAATGAATGAATGGAGAGAATACAAAGAAAAATGCTGACAATACATGATTTTACCTCATAATTCCAAAACACTTATCAACACATTACCTCACAATATATAATCCACATGCAGTAGATTATCATCACCTAATCATATATGGGCCACAAGGCCCCTTAATCAAAGGTGAAAGGTCGGTAGTAATCCGAGGCATTCAATGTCGGCCAATCCAAAACTACAAAGAAAAAGAAAGGAGGTGAATTAGCACATGAACATATCTTCATAATCAGCAACATTAATTCATAATTGAGATGTTCTGCTAGTGGGTTTTGGACAGGTATTAGTGTGTTACAACCCCCTTGAAAAAGGCTCACTGGCCCACGTGTCATATTTTCATAGAATCCCCACTCATTCTATTGTCTGTCTCTCTGGTTTGTCCTTTGATATGTGAACTAAACACTAACCAATATGTTTCATCCTGAATCTATTCTTCAAAAGCTAAAGCCTATATTTTTTATTATATATTTTCTACCCTTATATGTAGTGATGGAGCTACCACCACATCAACCAAAACCAACCCCACGGCCACCAATAGCACCACCATATATGCTGCAAGAAACACCATATGCACCTTCTTTGTATCCCCTACTCCACACACAAAATTGTCTGCAACTGCATTTCAGAAAGTCTCTGCTCTCTTGTCTGCCACTTGCCGGGCTGTTTAATTTTTCCACCACTCTCCTTCCATTTTGTCAATCTTAATTTGTTGAGGCAAGAAGAAGGATTTTCCCTACACGTTTTCACCACTCCCTTATCCATCTTTTAATTTGCATTACTTTCATAACCTTCCTGATTGTTCCTTTATCACAGACTGCATAAGGAAAAAGTCAGAAAGAGAAAAAAAGTAGTCAACAACCAGACTATAAATATGGCCAATTCATGAGGATTCAATTCAATCCCTTGAACACTTAACTACCTCTGCATAGCCTTCAGGATTCAAATTTAAACACACATGTCGCTTTCCTGTGCAAAAACCTTCTTCCAGAGGTTCTGGCTAGATGAATACCAAATGGGTAATATTCCCCACGGAAGCTTTTTGGCCAATGATGATCTCCTGCCATCTCTTGGAGCCAGAATTAACCAGGAAATTAGACTTAGAAGATACGTAATCTCCCCTTTCAATCCCCGCTATAGGTGATGACATAACATAACTCTTGTGAATATTGTTTATGTCTGCATCTTCTCATGTTCTTTTATTACAGGGCTTGGGAGTTGGTACTGGTTGTTCTAGTCATATACTCAGCTTGGATTTGCCCATTTGAGTTTGCCTTTCTGCCTTACAAGGAAGATGCTCTATTCATCATAGACAACATTGTCAATGGCTTCTTTGCAATTGACATAGTGTTGACATTCTTTGTTGCATACCTTGACCACCATTCTTATCTTCTTGTTGATGATCCCAAGAGGATTGCAATCAGGTGAATGCACATAACTTTTTCCTGACGCTGCAACAACTCAGCTTAATTTACATGGCTCAACCAAACTTGCAGGTACCTATCTTCCTGGTTTGCCTTTGATCTCTGCTCAACAGTACCCTTTCAATCCTTCAGCTTCCTCTTCACGAATAGTAGCAGTGAGCTCGGCTTCAAAGTTTTTAACATGTTTCGGTTATGGCGTTTGAGACGAGTCAGTTCTCTGTTTGCAAGGTATGGTTATGGATGGTTTTCATCAGAGGCTTCTAATTGCACGAATATGACATTTCTTAATGGCGCCTTTGCTTTGCTTTCAGGCTCGAAAAGGACATTCGCTTCAATTATTTCTGGATTAGGTGCACAAAGCTCATTGCTGTAAGCTACTAGAGTTTATATGTTTTCTTTGTTCTTGTTGCTGTAACAATTTCAAAGTACTTTCTAGAATTGAATTGCCACTTTCACAAAAATTTCAGGTGACCTTGTTTGCTGTGCACTGTGCGGGATGCTTTAACTATCTCATTGCAGATAGGTACCCAGATTCCAAAAGAACCTGGATTGGTGCAGTGTACCCAAATTTCAAAGTAGAAAGTCTTTGGGACAGATATGTCACTGCAATATACTGGTCCATTGTCACTCTTACTACCACTGGCTATGGGGATTTACATGCTGAGAACACAAGAGAGATGCTGTTTGATATCGCTTACATGCTGTTCAACTTGGGTTTAACATCATACATCATTGGAAACATGACGAACCTTGTAGTCCACTGGACCAGCCGTACCAGAAATTTTGTATGTACTCTCTCAAACTCCTGTTTTTTCTCTTCTGGTAGCGCTCAATTTATCATGCGTTAGATTAAACTAAACTCTGTTTCTCATTTAATAATAATGCCCTTCGAAGTCACTATCTAGGACAATGTTCAAAAAGCTAGTTTTAGATATTCTGTGGGCCCCACATTTTGGTGTTACATTTAAAACAGCAAATCTAAATCTAGCATAATTTTGCTTTGCTGTTAGTTTCACGGTATGTTGGCTACACTGCAGTTTCATTTTCAATAAAATAACTAACTATCTCCTTTCCAATAAAATAACTGGTTCAGATAAGAGGAATTTTATTTCTTCCGTCTAATGAAGAGAGGATTGGTTTTGGTGGCGCAGAGAGACACAGTGAAAGCAGCTTCTGAATTTGCATCAAGAAATCATTTGCCCCACCGCATACAAGATCAGATGTTGTCACATATATGTTTGAGGTTTAAAACCGAAGGACTGAAGCAGCAAGAAACATTGAATGATCTTCCAAAGGCAATTCGTTCAAGCATTGCACACCATCTGTTTTTTCCTGTCGTGCAAAAGGTCTACCTTTTCCAAGGAGTCTCACATGATTTCCTTTTCCAACTGGTACATGTTTTCTTTGTTTTTATCATCGTCACATTTTGTCTTTACTTTCGTCCATTTCCCCTTCTGGGTTGTTCTTCTTTGTCTAAGATAAGAGTAAGAAGACCAAGAACTAATGCTAAAATATCCATAATTGACTCGAGTGAACCTGTAATAATAGATTTCAGATATGGAAGCTGAATATTTCCCACCCAAGGAAGATGTGATACTACAAAACGAGTCCTCTACGGAACTTTATGTGCTGGTTTCAGGGGCAGTGGTGAGTTAGCTTAAATCATGAATAATTCAATAAGGATTAATTAATATTGGAGAATATTTACTGACAAATTTTCTTCTTTTTTTTTCAAACTGTTACCTGTTGCAGGATCTGGTTCGCTACATCGAAGGGCATGATAATGTAAAAATGTTCAAAATCGTGAAATTTTATTCAGCTTCAAAATATAAAATAACTGAATATAACTTTCTCTCTCTACATTAAACAATTCAGGTTCATGGGAAGGCAGTTGCAGTCGATGCGTTTGGAGAGATTGGAGTTTTGTATCAGATACCCCAGCCTTTTACAGTTCGCACAACAGAACTTTCTCAGATTTTAAGACTCAACAAAACATCCTTAATGAATGTTTTACAAGCAAATCCAGGAGAAGCACAAATTATAATGGATAACCTTTTAATGGTAATAATGAGGATATTGAAGACTTCTAAATTCAAATCATGCGGAATATTTAATATAAACTTAATTTATAGCATATTCCGCCAACAATAATAGGTTACTGAACCACTTTTTTATGCATTGACAGAGGTTGAAGGGGCGTGAAGATTTTGGCTTTGAATTCCCGTGCACAGATTCTGGGCGGTTTCCAAATGAACTGCTTCAAGGAGATCATACGATACGAAGCTCTTCTCACGAGTGTTCAAATAATTCACATGAACATTCATTAATGCGTGAAGGAGAGAGCATAGATATTAGAAAGTCTGAGACCAGTTTGCGTAATGTGACTAATGATGATCATTTAGTCACTAAACATAGCGTGATCCCCGAGCATGATACAAGAGAAGCTCGTGGCCCTGCACACAAAGGGAATCTAGATATTGTTGAAATTCTGCTGGAAAGAGGATCAAATCCTAACGCAAATTCCATAGGGTGGACACAAAATGCTCTGGCGAAACAGCTGAAAAACAAGAGCATTTGTGACCCAAAAAGGAGTCATGAAAACGAGAAGTTGGATGAATTTAGAATAGAGATAGAGGAGCCAGAAATCTTCCTTGACAGGGATAGCTCAACGAGAAACAGAAGACATGGTGGTATTAGATCTATTAAGTACCCAAAAGAAAACATAAGCACAAACTCCAATTCAAGAAATTCTAAGTGTCCAAGTGATATCGAAACGGCAAGGCTTCCCAAGAAGAGAGTAACAATCCAGTTGCTACATGGATGCAGGAGTAGCTCACACGGAAGCCACGGAAAATTAATAATCCTGCCCGATTCGTTAGAAGAGCTGCTCAAAATTGCCGGTAAGCTATGACCTCAAAATAAAACGTTGATATGAATTATGATTTTAGAAGAGCAATTATAGTTTCACACTGGATCAACTACTTTAATGGGGGGAAGGGGTGGAGGGGGAGATGGTGCAAAAATATAGATGTTATATTCAAAAAAACAAAAAAAAAAAGAGTAACTTTTTACTGCTCCTAACTATAAACTTGAAAAATTGCAGGTGAAAAATTTGGCGGCTTCAACCCTACAAAAGTAGTAAATACAGAGAATGCAGAGATAGATGACATAAATGTAATCCGAGATGGAGATCGTCTCTTTCTTCTGTGCGGCGATAACGAAACTTTGAGTTGATGATGCTAAGAAGATAGATAACATCTTTAGGAACATAATGACAACCGTGTAAGCGAATCATAAAATGCTAAGCATTCAGAAAGATATGGAAAATCATACAATTAAGTTACAAAAGCTGCTCGCTGTTCAATGTTCACGACTTAAAACAAAATTTTACAATCTCGTTCAGATAGGGCCGGCTATAAAGCCAAGAAAATGAGTCATAATCAATTTGACGGTCTGTAAATGCGTTTTCTGATGAATTGCCTGATTCAAACAATATTTCACAGTTTTTAATATCACTGAGAACCCAGCTAATCATTTCCTTTACAACCAGAACTGCTCTTGGTCAGTGTAAGAGATGCTAGACTGATTTCAAAGAAGCATCTCACTTTGTGAGAACGGGGTCGTATCTCTATTAATTGACTGTTGAATGCCTTTGATGAATAAAACTCATTTCTTCAAATTGATTGGTATAGGATGCGCTTCTGTGTTGAAAACAAATTTATCCAGAGGAATAAGAGAGCTGTCCGCAAAAAGTAAGTATAAATACTTAAGTGTTTCTCCTAGAAAGAAAGTCTCCATTTTATCTCTTCTGTTTGGAGGAACACTGGTTACATCGTCCAGGGAACAATATCCACCAGTATCAACCTTTGTGTGTTTTTCAAAAGCTTCAAAGATTTGCCAACCCCATTCACGATATCTGTAGGACAAGATAGTCATATCTAGTTATTTCAAAAATAATAAATAAAATAAATATAACAGGAAAAGAAAAATTAAGCTCATTTTCACTGTTTCTTAGATATGGTTAAAAGCATACTTTGGATCTTCTGTGATACGGTACAAAACAAACAACGACTCCACAGTCTCAGGTCTCAAAAGATTATGACGGTCAGCCGGTCTTATGATGATATCATTAACAAATTCTGAGCTCTTATTTCCTCCGTCGTGACCTTCTTCAGAAAAATCCTGGAGACGAAAAGCAAGAGGCAAGATGTCATGTTTCTATTCTTGCCATGAAAAATTCAGTAGAAAAACAAATTATTCCCATAAGCAGCACCATAGAACATAAATGTTGCGTTTTCTTGTGATCTTCTTTCAACTGATGAAATAAAAAAATGCTATATAAAGTCTACTAACCTCGGTATGAAAGTATGCAATTTCAGGAGCAAGACCCGTTGAAGTTACTGCATACATTTCGAAGCATGTTTTAGTCAACTCTTCTGCTAGCTCCAGATTTTTTAGGTCTTCAAAGTTAAGCATATTGTTTTTCATTGCCTGTTTCTTTGTGAGGCCTTTAGTGGCACCAAGTGCAAGAGTACCAGGTAGGAAACACACCTGAAAGGGCAGAGGTTGCAATTTTACATCAATGTTAGTATGTACAAGTCAGTATTAACAAGGGAACTCTTAAGTCTTAATTATGATCAATGCGCTTAACAGAATTTTCATGACAAAAAATAAGAGCAGAAAAAATAAGCAAATGACTGCAGAGATATTTTTCTACTAAAACGAAGAGCTATTTGATACTCTGTCAAATCCACAGCTCAAAGAAATCTATTAAACTCAAGCTTCTCTATATATGTTAGGGACAAAATCTTTCCAAGAGCATTAAAGCTGTCATTGGAATCCATCTAACTACTTCGAATCAATACTGCTATTGTAAATGTAAATTTTCGGACCAGTCACGGTAATCATATGGTTCAGGCTTCAGAATATTATGGTAGCCATTTTTCCATCATTCTTTTATAATCTCAACCATGAAATATAGGCTCAGTGTTCTTTGAAATGTCATTCTTGAGTACAATTATGACGTTCTCATCTCAAAAAAGCACCATAATCATATGCTTAAATTGTAAAAAATCATAATGGATTCCAATTATGTATACAGTAGAATTAAACATAAGAGGAAAACCTAGTTCCTAATATGTAAAACAAATTATATAGGCATTTTAAAATGTTTATGGAATGAATTTAAACCACACATACAGACATGGCAGAATATGACTTAGCATTACAGTGGACAATGATAACACTGCACCCCTATAAGAACATCTGCAGTTCAATTTTCTATAAAATCATACATAACCGTAGGGTGGGAAACTGGGAATATCATATTTTCAAAGGCAATTAAAAATTGAATTTCATATTTTACGTACATCAAATACAGTTTGACAATTTCTAATGATAAACCAATCCAGCAATTCATAATTAAGGGTACTGTATAGCGAGTGCAGCATATTACATATGGCACAGTAACTTGATCAAATCTCTTGCACAATTTCTACTGAATGATATTTTCAAGCAACTACTATATGGCTAAATAAATTGCCTGCAATGCCAAGTTTAAAAATTAGAAAGTACAGCATACCAAGTGATCCATTTTTGAGCTGAAAACATTGTTTAACCCATACGGTAATTCTCCAACAAAAACTAGTCCATTTGGAATTGATTTCTTAACAAGACGATGTCTAACACCATTCGTTGCTTCCTTGTACATCTCATGTAGATATGATGTATTACTATTGCTACTACCTCCACTCTGAAGCCATACTTTAATTAAGTACTCATAGTAACTGTCACCACGAGATCCCAGTCTAATATTTTCTCCATCGAATTCGCCAGTGTGAGGGCTGCATTTAGTTATTAGAGATAACTAAATGTCAGTAGAAACAAGATGAGAAAATAAAAGAAAATAAAATAAGTGTATGAACAAAACCAATCAAAAGACTTATCAAGAATAACTCCAATTGAATATTAATTCCAAATACAATGATTAAGTTATATTCAGTTTCATACCTAATATAGATAGGAACCAGTCCTTCAAATTTTGGAAGAGTCTTCATGTGCTCCATGACTTTCATTGCTTCCAAACCATATTTCTGATCACCAGATACAGAACTGAGATAATTAAACTCAAGCTGTACAGTGGAAACTTCTGACGTGCTACTCAATCCACCAGGAGCTGGTTGTGCTGACTTGTCATGAAGAATAACATCACTAAACGGAATAGCAGTGGGACTGGTCGTAAAAGCAGATAGCAAACGGTCAGCCAAATCCTTAGCAGTTGCAAGATAAACTTCTGGTTTAGGTCCTGCTTGTGTAATGTTCATTCCATTTTCCCCACCTCTTAAATGGTACGCGCTCAAAAGTCCACCCAAAACCCGAATCGTGGTTTCAAATAAATTCACTTGACCCTTGGTCCTAATTCTCTCAGAAAGGTGTTTCTCAACCCAGGACCCAGCTTCGGCAACAACGTCATCAAGACCCATAATCATAGCAGTATCGAGAGCATCCACAACCGTCGCACCTAACCCTCCTAATCCATCAACTCCTTGCCGGCTGAGTGGCATAAGCTCATCCCTACCCATGGCAAATTTTTTGTACCCAGACCACGCATGAAGAAAAGCTTCCTTAACCTTCTGTTGCCTGGCAATCCACATTGACCTAACAACATCCGGATTTTCCAATACCTGGCCAGCGCCATTACTACTTACCTTTTCATCCGGCGACAATCGAGGAGGAAGCCTCGGAGGCCGTCTCCAGAATCTCTTTATTCTGCCAGCACCATCAACGATGCTACTATTAGCGTAACTGACTCTATTCACAATTGTTTTATCATTAGAAACTACACCACCTGAACTCGAGTGTCCCAACAGAAGATAAGCCACACCAAAGATCAATATCAAGAACAGAAACTTTCCTGTACTACAGCTAACACAATCACGCTTTAGGTTGCCCGTGAGCAAGTTCTGAGTAACAACCTGAAAAATCAACACATAGCAAATAACTAAACATTTGTTCCTTCTTAAACTAACAGAAATGCCCATTACAAACTCACAATGGCAAGGAGTACAAAAAGAAACTAATGTGAGGATTATAGAGAATCGCACTAGCGTGATCAGGATTAGAGGAATGGATGCAGCTAAGGAAGATAGGTATTGGGGGAAACGACGACGATTGGATCTGAATTGAAGAGAGAAGCGTACCTTTGAGAAAGAACGGTGGCGAAACTTGGCGTTATCGTAGTCAACATCTTTGATGGAGTAGGGCAGAGACTTGGACATGGTGTTGGATCCGATCACCAATTCCAATTGAACAAAATACACACGAAAATCTAGCTAAGAATTCGATTGCGTGGAAACAGCGGGATTCTATGCCTATGTTGCATCATCTCATGCGACCAAAGAAAGAGAGAGAGGCTTCTCCGCTGCGAGAAAAGGGATGTTGTGAGAAGAACTTTCAGATCAATGGTGTTTGACGCATTCAACACACGTTTTAATTCTATCCTGTTATTTCTACAAATCTTCTTAGAGGTTTTACGAGCCAACTTATTAGATGGGGAAAATGTATTCAATATTTAAAAAACATAAATATATTTAATTGATTCTTTCTCTTTTTATAAATATAAATTATAAAAAATATTATGTATTTTAAGAGAGTTTCTACTATTCTTAATTATCTTACCCACAAAGCATACTCTGAATTCAGGTCTGATGGGTTTATATGCACCAATTACACAAACTCGAAGGTGTGATTAGTTGTGACGGCTGCACCTGACTTTTACGAACAGAATCAACTATCTGTGTCACTTGGTAAGTTGATGCAACATTTACACCGAGGTTTTATCTTTCTAGTGCCTTTAATTATTTTGTGTTGATAAAATGAAAATGGTAGGAGCTATTCTTAGAATTTCAGTAGTCAATTCTCATACCATATCATAATATCTTTTAAGCCTAATTGTATTTATGAAGGTAACGTCTAATATAAGTTCTTTCTAAAGACTGGACAGTATTATGCAAAATATGTAATTATTATCTACAATTATTTGTTGGATTTTTAGAATTTGATTATTTGTTGGATTTTTTTTTTCACCTGCTTTGTTATATATAGTTTTATTCGATATAAATAAATTTTGAATGTATGATAAATAGTAATGGGCTCGGTCTGATCAATTTAGACTTCTCCTGTATTTGATCTACACAATAAAAATTAGACTGATTACCCCATGTTAAAATAAAAACAAAAAATAACAAAAAAATATAAATATAAATATATATATATATATATATATATATATTGTTATGAAAAAAAAAAGTAATATTTTTTATAAAATACAAAATTATTATTATCAAAGTTAACAATTCTTTAAATAATAAAACAAATAGTATACCGATACTGATTAAACTTATTTCTCAAGCTCCAGTTTGAAATATACTGCATAATTGAATATAATGATGAAAAATAACATAACTAAATACTTATAAAAATTAAAGGTGATAATTAAAAATAATCCTTCATTTTTTTATGTATTATTCCTAAAATAAAATTTAAATATTTAATCGTAATAGTACCTCCAAACTCAAAACGCTCTGAAATGCTAATTTTTAGCATTTGGGACTAGAGATTGATTATGCTTGGTTATAATTGGAAGGAAGTTTTGTTTTGGGGCCTATTACTAATTCCACTTATTATGATTTACATAAAGTTAGAGACAGCATAAATCAAAGTTAAGTTGATTAGTGACTGATGTGAGCAAACCAACCCTTTCATTAAACAATTACCTTTATATGGTTTAAAGCTGCTTCCCCAACAGTAAGAAGCTATAGGTTTCAAATTTGCTTTAGATCAAAAAAGGTTTAATTTTATACTTTTTTTTTATCTGAGACATTAAATTAAAATACAAAAGTTAACTTAGTCCATCAAAATATTTGAATACTAATAATAAAGATAAATGAAAACATAAAGTACAAATATTCAAAAATATTGTTTTAAATATCAAATTTTGATAAAAACTAGTTTTAACAGCTATTTATACGGAATTTATTGGTACTTTGTGTCATTGATACGTATTATATTAAATTATTTTATCGATACTTCTTTTTACACTGTTGTTCTTTTTTCTTTTATTTTCTTTTATGGTTTACCTATCTCTTGATGTATTTATTTTTAGCTTCATAAATTTATATATTTTTAATTAAATTTTTATTAAAAAAATTAAAAAATATAATAATAAAATATGAGACATAAAAAAAATTTAATTACAAAAATTGACAATATACCATTTGGACATATGATATTATATATA
>Ga0214543_1005877_pt1 | contig 22222 bp, 14 predicted proteins | sample CNSS2metaG_FD_160094 | JGI IMG/M metagenome (GOLD analysis project Ga0214543, IMG submission 160094) | Root nodule microbial communities from cowpea collected in UCLA plant growth center, Los Angeles, California, USA - CNSS2 | ecosystem: Host-associated > Plants > Roots > Nodule | place: USA... | reverse complement strand
TATATATATATATATATATATATAACTGTAATTCTCATTGAATCTTAGAAACTTAACTTCAAATTAATAACTAGACATGACATGAAAATTAAATTCTTCGAAAAAGCTATAACAAAAAATCAACAACATAGGAATCTAAGTAATAAGACAATTCTAAACAGTTTTTATGAGAGACTCTTTTGTTTAAAATGATATAAAATGCGAGTTTTACAATGGTATATGCGTTAAATAATTTGTATCTAATTTTAGTTCAGTAAAAGAATTTTTAAAATACTTCAAATAACTCATTATTATTTGAATTTTGATTATAATATATAAGTAAATGTAATTAATTAAATTTTGACTATCTTTTTAAAAATAAAGTTTTTACTAAAACGTTAATTAATAATATTCTTAATTTTAAAATAACATAGCATTTAAATAAATATGTAATGATAAAACTTAATAATATTGACAAAACAACTATCATATTGTTTATGTCTAACACGTTCACAATAACTTTTGTTTTTTAAATATTTTAATAACACAAGGTCATAAAATAATAATATATAGTTGTTTATTTTTGACGTAATTATTGATTTAGTCCTTTAATTTGTTATTTTAGTTTGTTTTGTCCTCTTATTATTCTTTTGTTCAATTTAGTCCAAATTTTCAAAAATGTTCGATTCTGTCTCTTTATTATTTTTTATTCAATTTAGTTGTTATTTTAAACGATTCAATTTTGTTTTTTTCAATTTGATACCAAATTATTAATTATATCTTTTATATATATATATATATATATATATATATATATATTAAAATAATTTTTCATAATTTATATATCAAATCATACCACCTAAATACTCAAATTATTTAATTTTTACGCCTCACCTAAATATTCAATTTTTTTACATTTAGGTGAAGTGTTTTGATGTATAACTAATGAAAATTTATTTTAACATGTTTATATAAGTTGTAATTAAACTTAATTACTAATGTGGTATCAAATTGAAGAGGACAAAATTAGATTGTTTAAAAAAATGATGACTAAATTGAATAAAGAAATAATAAGGAAACTAAACTGAACCTTTTAAAAAAAATGGAAGAACTAAATTGAATAAAAAAAAAAATAAGGAGACCAAAATAAACTAAAACAACAAATTGAAGGACTAAATCAATAATTAAGTATTTCTTTTTTATGGGTCATCTAGTGAAATATTGTGTAATACAATCGTTTGGAAAGATATCATCTGATAGACTCATTTAGTGAAATGTTGTATAATACACCCATCTAGAGAAAGGTCATATTGTGCATTCTTTTGGTGGAAGATCATATTGTATATATGTTATTGTCTTATGCATTAAACATGTAGGTCATATCTCATGTCTGTTGTGTGACATGTAGCATGATTCATGGAAAGCTTGTTATAATTATTTTGTATAAATAGGTAGTTTGTGTAAAGCATGACGTTAGTTAAGTTGTTAAGTGATGAGAGTTATTATGTTACCAAGAATGATGGAGATAATGTTTTTAACATTAAGTGCTAGCATTATAAAAGGTTTTGTCGAAGAAAGCTAACCACCTTGATGAGTAGTGTGAATATGATGAAAGAATTATTTTGAAAGACATCTAAAAATATCAAAAAATTTAATGATGTATATTAGTACTAATGATATAGTTTAGATTCATAATGTTCATTTCACAATACACCTAACTATGTATGATTCAAGATGTTTATAGAACACGAACTAGATTAGTTAACATGAGTGAAAGAATCTTTTATATTTGCACAAGAAAATTCTCTATAAACTTTGAAGTATCTTTATACTGTCAAAAATATAACAGTGCAAACAAACCGCAGAATATTGAACATGTCATCATCTCTGTGATTCAATTTCTGCAGAAAGTGAACTAATCCAACTAAAATCTGTCCAATGTTAAACTCAATCCTCTTTTCCTCTATGAATGTCAACAAGGTATCTATTTAGATGCTGGCCAAATGACTTTGTAGAGAATGACTGATCAACATGCCTCCTAGCTTCTCTGCCCATTTTCTCTGCCTCCTGAGGATCATTTATGAGTTTAGCCATTGCTGAAGAAAACTCTTGAGGTGTAGGATCACAAAGGAATCCCGTTACACCATTCTTAATTGACTCCACAGGGCCACCACTGTTGCATGCAATAACAGGTTTATAAGCTGCCATTGCCTCCAGAGGGACAATGCCAAAGTGCTCATCCTGCATCAAATATCTTTCTGTAAACCTCACTTAATTCAGTTTTTACCACTTGTAATGAATCATAATTTGCCTGCTTTTATATACCTTTGGTGTGTAAAGAACGCATAGACATTCTGAAAGAAGTGCATTTCTTTCATCAGTAGGGCAAGAAGTGATGAATCTTATTTTACTAGAGACTCCTTTCTTTTCTGCTAAATCTTTAAGCTCTTCTAAGTATTCTACATTCTCCTTCAACCGTTTGTCAAAGCCACCTAGCACAAATTATGACAGCAGGGTTGTTATGACAATTGCATGTGCACAAATGCTTCAAAGTGAAATTGAATGAGTCAAAGTATGGTTTGTTCAAACTTAAGACTCTGCATTTTTACCAAGTAACTACATTTAGAAATAAAGAAGAATGCCATAAGAAGGCCTAATGCGACTTTTTCCAAGTCCAACCAAACTTTACCCTATTTTAGTTTTTAGACTAATGAATTTACATGTACAACACTCATGGTGATAAATTCTGATAACATTCAAAGATCCTAAATAAAAAATCATCAGCTTAACACAAGGAAGATGTTCCTCGATATTGACCCTTTAGTGATGCAGACTAAACTTGCATAACATAGTACTTGGTTCTTTGCTTTGCACTTAATGGTCAATGTTTAATTGCGAATAATACCAAGGGATCACATCTAGACAACTTAGAAAAAGTGTTATACTCATAATATTAGCAGATATTACATGACTTTGAACAATATTTGCTCATTGTTTTCTGCTAAAAAATTGTACAGATCCACTTCATTGGCAGTCTCAGATAAATAAATTTGTGCTATAATGACTGACTACATGTTATATCAAATAAAAAAAATAAAAATAAAACTTCTCTATAATATTATATGTTATTCTTATACATTATCCGAGAGAAGTGCCCGTGACTTATAGTGATAACCAACCCAAATAAACATATTATCACATGTCCTAAGTTTCCTAGTCTAAATCAATATGACAATTGTCGTAACTATGCATTCCACCTCTCATCTAATAGCAACCTAGTTAAAGGTTTAATAAATGAACTTTCTGTCACCACATAATGGTTAATAAATACACCTGTTAGAGAAATGGATGTGTCACAATGTCGCACTATACATACAAACTATTGACAAGATTCAGCAGAACAACAAAATCCCTTGAAATAATAGAGAATAAAGAGTTTTGAAGCTTAACTACAAACCAACATAATTTTCATTTAAAATAATATTTTATATCTTGAAAATGAAGACACCACCATACCAAACTCCAGTATGACATTAGTAATGCACATAACATCTATCATCAGAAAAACAGCCGTAAAAACAAACAGGCTCACCAGCTATAGTCAAAGAAGCATTAGTAATATCTTTGTGCTGAACATTTCCTTCGGGTGAGTGAAGCATAGCAAAAGCTGAAATAGCTAACTGTATGTTCTTCTTCCTTTCAAAGCGATTGATGGAAAGAAAATTCAGCCTACAGCAGAAGAAACAATGCAGATTAAGACTATGATTCTATTATATACATAAAGTTTATAAAATTGGATGTAAGAATAATCTACATGCATAATCATGTCATTTACTTATAGGAACTGGGTTCTTTGAACTGATCCACATTGACAGCTGGATATAGAACAGCTGGTCGAATTCCTTTAGCATCTAGAGACTTAAAAGTATTTGCAAAAGTAGAGGCAGTGAAGTTGCTGTTAACAAGTATCAAATCAGCCATTCCTGCAATTCAGCAAAGGCTAATAAGATGCGGGGTTCAGCATGTACACTAGAAAATATGATCAGAGTAGGATAAAATAATAATAATAAAGCATGGATATAAAGTTAAACCAGTCGTTATTTCTTCTACATAGTCAATCGGTTTTCTATACATCCTCCTAATGAAAGTTGAATGTTGAGCCAGTAACAAGTCCGGAAAATGACAGTAGAATACAACCTACCAAAGAAAATAAAACAACTCAGAATTGAAGATGTCAAAACAATTCACATATGATTTATTCTGCCTCCTTCTTGGCTACCTTTATTGACCTTTTGAGTTTGAAGATAGGAATAACTACAGAGACTTGATCTGCCAGTACAACATCAAATGAATGCCACATGAAAAGTACACAGAGAGCAACAAATAGGCACCGAAGGTATGCACACAAGGCATGAAGACGGTAGAACACATGACGAGGAAGAAACGAACCATAAACAGTGACTGGAAAGGTACCTGAAAAATCACAAATCAAAAACCATGTCAATGGCAATGCTATTTCTTTATAAAGAACAGAAATGTGAGACACTAATGGCTTATTTGAACTTTTTCCCTACTACAGTCAAAATTCGATTTTAGTCTTTTTTGCAGATCTGATTTTGCACTTCATGCACTGATACATTAGACATTTCTGCTAATATTAATGTCAAGATAATAGAAGGCACAAATAAGAGTGCAATTAAGCCCACAAAAATACACTGAGACACACCAGCAACAGTTTCTTCAAAGCATCTAGTTTTGTCATGATGTGCAGTAAAAACATGAACTTTATGGCCCTGGGATGCAAGCTCAACAGCAGCATCCACAATCAATCTCTCAGCTCCACCTTCAAAACAATCGCAAGTTAAACTAAGGGGAAATCAACTACGGAGAAGAAAATAGCATGATAACGTTTCATGAAACCAAAATTTTAATTTAGAAAAGTCAAATTAATGGAAATTTTATAAAAGAAAAAAAATATTGGTTTTAATTTGAGTGATTAGAAAACAACCGGGAATAGTGATTATTTACCTATGCCAAGATCCGGGTGAATTATTGCGATGTTCAGTTTTGAGCTTGTTCCCTTTGCCATATTTGAAAGTAAAGATCGAAACTTTAAGATGAAGATAAAAAATCCAGGAATCGTTCGCCGGCGACTGTGGTGGCGTTATGGCTTAATCCGACAGGCCAAGGAATTCTAACTTGTTTCGATTGTTTCGAATTGGGGGTAAACGTCGTCGTTTGGAAACAACTAGCAGAATGTCACCAATACTGAGGTGTCTGTTTAATATTGGTCACTTGGTGAAAGGGTGAAAATAGAATGTGATGTTATAGAATGTTTAGGTTGATAAAATGGAAATAACAAAATAAAATGGGATAAAATGGCATGAAGGAAAGTTAGATTATTTTAATTGTTTAAAATAAATCCACCTAAAAAGATCCAATGCAATGAAATTGCACATTCTCTTTCTCGTTTTATTTATTATTAATTAATTAAATCCAAATTATTTTTTATTTTCACCTAGATAAAGGTTAATTAAAATGTCCTAATAATTGCAAAGATTTTTTATTTATATTTTACGAATCTTTTTACATTTGAAATTATTCCTTATAATAACTGTTTCAAAGTTACATTTGAAATTATTTTTATTGCTATTTAATTATATAAAAAATTGTATAAATAATGTATACATATTTAATGTTCGAAATATCTTATTTACCAGTATAAAAAAAATATAAAAATTAAGTTTAGTTTTCAGAAGTGAAGCTTTTCAATTTGAGGCAAGGGTTGAAGCTTGAAGAGCTACGACAGGTGACCCACTGCAAGAGAAGCGGAGAAGTGGGAAGGAAGCGTTCACCGGCGGCGGAGAGACATGACCGGAGAAGAAGTAGGCGGCCCTGCCGGCCCCAAGCTCATGCGTCTCGTCTTCTTCATCGGCGCCGGAGGTAATCCAATTCCCTTTCTCTCTCTCACACCTATTTTCTTCCTTACTTGCATCGGTTTTAACGAATCGTTCCAGTGATCTGCACCACCGCAATCAACAAGTGGCGTGAATACGAGAGGAACACCATCATCCAGCAACAACAGCAGCAGCAACAGCAACTAGTCGTGGAAACGCATAATTCGTCGGAATCTGTTGCTGCTCCCAAGACTCTCAAATAAAGGTTAGGGTTTTATCGTGAAGTGATGGGTAGTTTTAAGACGGCGATTTTGCGTTAAATCAAGTGTATTATGCAGCTGTAGTTTTTCTCCTTAGCTTTGATTATTAATTGTTACCGTTGGGGTTGTGAATGTGAAGTTTTGTTAGGTTAGGCAATGGATGTTTGTCAATGCTTGCGGGGAAACATGGGAATGAATTGTGGTGGGAAGATTAATAAGTTGTAAGGAAATTTTGAATTGGTGGATAAAATGTCCTTTATTTATTATTTCCAAAATAACTGAAGGACTTTTGTTTGTAACTTGATTTAGTCATTCGGAATGAATTGCTAACTATACCTTTGAGTCTGAATATGAACAAACTCTTGAACATCAGTTCAAATTCAGATCTAGTAGATTATGTATGGTTCCTCAAAGGCGTGCCCATAAAGAGTTAAATTTGACAGAATTGTCATTGTTTTTCCGGATAATAAGTAGAGGTATCTGAGTTTCTGAATTTCAGCATACTACTGGACTTTATAGTAAACTCAGATTGAGTGGGTAATAATGGTTCGTCAAAATGTTAATAAACATGCATAAAATACTCTTTAAGTTTATTCTGTAGGTTTAGAACTTAACTGAGCAGCCTTCAGCACGAAGGGCAACTTTAAGTGCCATTTCATGTTTCAAAAGATAGGGATGTTGGGAAGGAAAAAATATGAAGTTCTTGAAAACTTAATATAGAATGTTTGTATACTCCTAATAAACCATTTCTCTTCCTTTTAGTCTTTTTCTATACATGTGTTTTATAGGTATCTGGTGACATATCAACCATAATATAGTCCAAGTCAAGATTCATGTTGGTTAATAATGATCGCTTTGGTTCTTCCGATAAAGTATGCATTCCCTTTGTTTCTTTTCTTTTCTTATGTGAATCACTGGTTCTTTTTATTCTATCTGCTAGATCGTGTCATACATTTAGTAGTGTCAGTCTTTGGACTCTTTGCTCTCCCATGCCCTTAACTTGCTCCGGTTGTTAATTAAACTCCTTCCTGTGAATCTTTTTACTGGCCGCTGGCCAGTGTTTCATTGTTTTCTCGCCCCCAATGCATTTGCTATTTATTCCCGTAGGGTGATTCAAATAAACAATCTTCCCATGTTTGTTCTAAACCCTTTACTACCTAAGTAACTGGGTAAAATTTACAAAACTCGGTTCCTAAGGAACTGATACCCCTGTATTCTATCTATCTTCTTGCAGAATCAGCAGAAGAGACTCATAGGAAATTGATAAATTTGAGTTCAAACTGAAGTTATGATGAAATAAATCACAGCCATATATTGTGTATAAATTTTGGGTTCATTTTCAATTATAATAAACTGTAGCAATTGTCACCACTACGTTTTCTTCCTCGCTGCACCTCTGTCGCCCTTCCTTGTGTATTTGTTGCAACTTTGGAAAAGAAGCACTATGCTTGGGACAACAAACCCCCATGGCTTACTAACATTGGGACAATAATTTATAGTTTCTTGACTCCATGAATTGATTTTTTTTTTTTCCTTTAAACAATGTTTGAGGTTGATATTTAGTTACAACAAAAACAAATTCAATATTTCAGCCACAATATTATCCAAACCACCTATTATGAAATTGTACATGATCACAAGAATTACTATGGTAATTTAAGAAAACTCGTGAAGTGTTTTTAACCTGTTTTTTTTTTTTTTTTTTTTTTTTTTTAATTTCAAATATTTTCTGTTAGAATGGAATAGAATGCACCAATTGCAACACAAAAGCGCATACCAAAATACAATCTTTAGATTCAAAGCAATATTCTTTGGCAATCTCAACCGATTAATGTTGATTGTTGGATAAGTTGTAATGACTTTCGAATAGAAAAATTAACTTTTTTATCCATCAAGTTAACTCTAATTTGTCCTTCTTTTGAATCTTTGAGTAGCTTGCAAAAATAAACAGCAATTGATCAATATTGAATCAAAAATTAAAAAGTCGATTGTAACACCCCATTTAAATAAATACCTTAATTAAATGATATGTCACACAGATAATATAAAGACGAGTATAAACACAACTCCTTACAATATCCAAGGTACAAAAGAGAAGACAAGACACACCACGATGTCGATACAAAGTATAGTAAAGAGATTGACAGTAGTACAAAGTAGAAACTTCGAGACAAGATAATACATGGGTCGTAGTCCTAAAAGAAAAGTTCAAGCAAAAATGAATCCAGCTCAAGCAAGCTATGCAGCGGAGTTACCATTTCCCTGTTGGCCACAAGGATGTTTCGCATCTGTTCACATCTAGAACAAACAAAAGGGTAAGCTAGAATAGAAAATAAAACAAACAAAAGGGTAAGCTAGAATAGAAAATGAGTTATCATACAATCACATACAATTTTATAGTTCAAGATGCATAGACCAACTAATCATGTTATGACTTGCAAACAATATACTAAGACTTAGACATGACTCATCCGAATACATATAATTAGTCGGATTCAACGGATGCTTGCACTTGTGGTGACTTTTACTGCTCTACCGAGCTGCTCTACCGAGCTGCTCTACCAAGGTAATTATTCCAGTGTCTCATACCCCATACACAAGGTTAGCCCTTAATAGTTTCAGGCTTCCTGCTACTCTCACCACTCGAATCAGTACGCTCTATGTGAGACTAACTAACTCTTTAGAGTGTCAGGATGAAATCCTTACCTTAAATCCTTACTAAATTATATAAATGGGGCACCACCATAAACTCCCACTAACAGAGATCATGAAATTACGTCCCAACCAATTGAGGCACCACCATGAGGTCTCACCTAGAGACTCATGGAATTACGCCTAACCAATGAGGCACTACCACAAAAGCATCATGAAATTACGTCCTAACCAAACCAACATCAAGCTTCCAACAATCAATATAGAATCATTTATCATGCCAAAACCATGTCACTTTGATAATCAACCATCCCATACAAGTCACATGCCAAGATCGTATTAAACTTATCATTCACAACCCATAAACCATTTCACCCATGCATATTTATTCATGTCATGCTTTTGACATAACAATCCAATCAATCATGTGCCAAACATCCAAGAACAGAAAAACCACAAAATAAGAATGCACCCTCACCCAACTCCTCGTTCAGGTAGAAAGGTCTCGCTCAGGCGAGGGCTCGAGAAGAGGGGAACAGTGGCTTGCGCGTCCTCTCGCTTAGGCGAGACCTCCTCGCCTGAGCGAGATGGGCTCTCGCTCAAAATAGGAGTTCGCCGCCTGAGCGACAGCTCGTGCAACACCTAGGTGGGTTTTCTTATACTCTCGCTTAGGCGAGATCCACTCGCTTGGGCGAGATTATCAGATCTCCGCCACTGTTCGTGCAAGCCAGCATAGAAATCATTCAGTGCAAGGCATAATATATGTTTATATTAACTTAAAAGCCATAAAATCACCCGAGAGCACAAAACAGAACTGATAACGCAGCAGAAACACATTCAAATGCGAACCCTAGCCTCCCTTACCTGGAAAGAGCTAGTAGAAGAGTTCGACACCAACAGTGGAACACAACAACCCATGAACAGATTAACGAGCTAGAAAAAGAATAGTGGAACGAGTTTTAAAATAAGCTTACTACGAAACCCTAATTTGAAATACGAACATACGAATGAAAAAGAGAGATATGAGCTGTAGAATACTTACACGAAGCAAGAAAAGGAGACTAAGCTCACTGGATCAAGATTGGGGTTAAACTCTAGCAGAGCTCTAAGGAGAGTAAAGAAGAGTGTGAGTGTATTGTTTTTGCAAGAATGACAGAAGTGAGAAGAGTTTGGCTGCTTTAAGGGCCTTGGACACCTTATGGGCTAGCCCTTAGGCCCATTAGATTTTGGGGCGACCTTTAAATAGTGGGGCTGAAATAAGAGGGCCTTACATTCTTCCCAACAACAAAAATTTTTGACCTCGAAAATGAAAACTTACTAGGTAAACAGATGTGGATATGACTTTCTCATATCCTCCTCCAACTCCCAAGTAGAGTCACTTGTCCTCCGATCCCTGATGACTTTGACTAGGCTAACTATGTTTCCTCGACGTTCCTCTACTCGACTATCCTCCAAGGCAACTGGTGGTACTTCCATAGAAAGATCCTCCCTGATTTGTACATCCTCTACTTTCAACACATGAGACAGATCAAACACATACTTCCTCAGCTGTGACACATGGAACACCAGATGGAGATTAGCTAATTGAGGAGGCAAAGCAATCTCATAAGCCACCGGCCCAATCCTCCTCGAATCTGATAAGGGCTAAGGAACTTAGGAGAGAGCTTCCTTGAGCGGAGAGCCCTTACCACACTAGTGGTTCAGGTCACCCTTAAGAACACATGATATCCGACCGCGAATTCCAAAGGTCTCCTCCTACGGTTTGCATACGCCTTTTGCCTACTCTGAGAGGTCTGCATCCTATCTCTCACCATCCTCACTTTCTTAGTGGTTTACTCCAACAACTCTGGCCCAACCAATACTGTCTCCACATCCTAATACCAACATAAGAGAGTCTTACACTTCCTACCATTAAGAGCCTCGTATGGCGCCATGCCAATGCTCGCATGAAAGTTGTTGTAGTTGAATTCTATCAAAGGTAGTACTTCATCCCGAGCACCCAGATGATCCAGTACACACGTCCTCAACAAATCCTCAAGCGACTGAATTGTTCTCTCGGATTGACCATCAGTTTGGGGATGATAGACTGAACTCATAGTCAACTTGCTTCCGAAAGCACTTTGCAAGGTCTGCCAAAACCGCGATGTGAATCGTGGATCCCTGTCCGATACAATGCTCGAGGGCATTCCATGCAGCCACACAATTTCCTTAATGTACAACTGGGCCAACTTGGCCATGAACATCCTCAAATTCATCGCCAAGAAATGGGCACTCTTAGTGAATCGATCCACTATAACCCAGATGGTGTCATGCCCCCTAAAAGTTCATGGCAAATGGGTCATGAAATCCATTGAGATGCTATCTCATTTCCACACTAGTATTTCCAATAGCTGTAGAGTCCCGCCGGGTCTCTGATGCTCCACCTTTGCCTTCTAACATGTCAAACAGGTTGATACAAACTGTGCAACATCCTTCTTCATTCCCTGCCATTAGAAGGTCTCCTTGAGATCTTGGTACATCTTAGTCTTGTCAGGATGCAAGCTAAGATGACTCTTGTGCCCTTCCTCAAGGATTAATCTTTTCACCTCAGTATCATCTGATATACACACCCTACCTTGAAACTTCAGTATGTCATCATTACCCAAAGCAAAATCCTTTGCCTCTTCTGACCCAAGCTGCACTGTAACTCTGTTTAGACTGGCATCCAACAACTGTCTTTCTCTGACTAAATCCAGGAAGTCTCTAGATATAGTCAGGTTACTACATCTAATAAATTCGGATTCCAACTCCACCTACAACTTCATATCCCTGAACTTCTCCAACAATTTCACCTCCTTGATCATAAGGTGTGCAATATGTACAGTCTTTCTACTCAAGGCATCAGCCACTACATTCGCCTTCCCTGGATGATATAGGAGCTCAAAGTCATAATCTTTCAGGGATTTCATCCACCTCCTCTGTCTCATGTTCAACTCCTTCTGATCGAATAAATATTTGAGGCTCTTGTGGTCGCTGAACACACGAAACTGGGCACTGTAGAGATAGTGCCTCCAAATCTTCAAGGCAAACACAATAGCCGCCAACTCCAAGTCATGAGTTGGGTAGTTTCTCTCATGCACTTTGAGTTGCCTCAAAGCATATGTCACCGATTTCTTTTCTTGTATCAAAACACAACCAAGTCCAAGGTGAGAGGCATCACAATAAACCTCAAAGAGTTTACCAACATCCGGGATAACCAATATTGGAGCACTCGTCAATTGTCGCTTCAGCTCTTGGAAACTACCCTCACACTTATCCGTCCAAGTGAAGGGTTGGTCCTTTCGGATAAGCTGTGTCAGAGGCGCCATTATCTTGGAGAATCCTTCTATGAATCTCCTATAGTAGCCAGCTAAACCCATGAAGCTCCTTATCTCCGTCGCTGACTTGGGACTTTCTCACTTTATCACTGCCTCAACCTTTGCTGGATCTGCTGCAATGCCCTGTGCAAATATCACATGACCCAAGAATTGCACCTCATCCATCCAAAATTCACACTTAGACAGTTTAGCATATAGTTGCTTCTCTCTCAGGACGCTAAACACCAATCTCAAGAATTGCACCTCATCCATCCAAAATTCTCAGGTCCTCTTGGGTCCTGGAATAGATAAGTATGTCGTCTATGAAGACTTCGACAAACTTATCCAAGAATGGTCTGAAAATCTTGTTCATGTAGTCCATGAACACCGCCGGAGCATTGGTCACACCAAAAGACATAACCACGTACTCATAGTGTCCATATCGGGACCAGAAGGCTGTCTTCTGTACATCATCCACCTTCACTAGAATCTGATGGTATCCCTACCACAAATCAATCTTTGAGAACACTGATGACCCATGCAACTGATCCATCAAGTCGTCAATTCTCGAAAGGGGATATTTGTTCTTGATGGTCATCTTGTTTAACTATTTGTAGTCCACACATAGACGTGAACTTCCATCCTTCTTCTTTTTCTTCACCAACATCACTAGTGTTCCCTAAAGTGAAGCACTTGGTCGTATGAACTGTTTCCTCAATAACTCCTCTATCTGACTCTTGAACTCTACCAACTTTGCCGGAGCCATACGGTATGGAGCCATCGACACTAGACCAGTTCCAGGCACCAAGTCAATTGAGAACTCCACATCTCTATTGGGAGGCAACCTTGGTACTTTCTCTAGGAACACGTCCTCAAACTCATGTACTACGGGTATAATCAGTGTCCCTTCCTCCTTCTCTACCTCCAAATGAGTGGAAATTATGAAGCATTGCGCGCCACTTTGAATCTCCTTCATGACCCCTTGGGAAGATAACAACTGAGGCTCCTCTAAGTTGGGAAACAACAGCCTCTTCTCTCGGCAATCTATAAAAATGCAATTGATAGAGAGTCAATTCATCCCCAAGATCACCTCCAACTCCTGTAGAGGTAAACAGATCAGATTTATTTTGTACCTGTGACCCTCTACCTCCAAGATCACCTAGCACACAAGGACGATGTCCTGACCAAACCCAACGCCGAAGTAGATACTACCAGTTCACACTACAGCTCACACACCGCAGACCTAACTTTTTCACACAAGCATTTGACACAAAAGAGTGTGTTGCTCCAGAATCATACAACAGGCAACAAGACATACCAGCTATCATGCAACTACCCATAACCAGCTTACATGAGCCAACTGCCTCTGCTCCTGTCATCGCATACACTCGACCTGTTGCCTGAGGCTTGTTGCTCCTCGCCTAAGCTGATTTTGCATAGGAGTCTAAACTAGAGCATGAGTCACTACCCTCGCAAGGGTGGGACAATCCTTGCCAAAGTGGTCTTCCTTGCCATAGTTGTTACATCTACGATAACCCTCCATACGTGGGCAAACGTTCCTCAAATGAGAGCCCCCACACTAGAAGTATTGAACTCTGCCCTACTGTGTGGGAAAGTTCCTAGACCCTGACACTGGTGATAAGGTCTGTCATAAGGCTTTCTCCTCTCCTCATGTCTTGGTTTGGACCCAGATGGCCCACCAATCCTCTGTTGTTGTGAGCGTTGACCCTCTACCTTATTCTTCATCTTCTCCATCACCCTGACCTTCTCTACTAGGACAGTAAAATCCTTGATGGATAGTGGAGCTACCATCAAGCGAATATCGTCGTGGAGACCATTCTCGAACTTACGACATCTCCACTCTTCATCGAGTGGCAAGGTGTAGAAGCGGCTGAGATGCTTGAACTTCTCAACATATTCTGTCACGGTCTTGCTTCCTTGTGTTACTGGAGGAACTCTACCTCCTTGGCATATTTGACGCTATCTAGGAAGTATTTAGAGAGAAACTTCCCCCTGAAGGTCTCCCAAGTAACCAGCTCACCTCTTTCTTCCATAATGGATTTCATGTTGATCCACCAATGTTCTGCCTCGTCGGTGAACATGTACACCGCAAATGCTAGTCTGTTCTCAGCGAGGCACATCTATGCATCAAATATTCTCTCTAGGTCCTTCAGCCATTGTTCTACGACTTCTGGACTAGTCTTATCGTTGAATTTCACTGGATGGTGCTTCAGAAAGTCCTTTAGACTCCACTCCCTAACTGCAGGTCGTGGCTTAAGACCAAAGACATGTGCAACTGTCCTGTTCTCTTCCAGCTACAGGAGGGCTTCCATATGCTGCCTATGAGCATCCTTAATAGCTACTCTTGCAGCCTCCATCTGCTGCATCACCAGTTGTTGTTGCTCAAGCGACGCTGTCAGTCACTGCATTGATGCCTCATATTGCTGCATCATAGTTGTACTCTGTTGGGTCATCGCCGCCATCATGGCTTCTATTGCTTTGGCGATATCTGGTACATCGCCCTAAGAGGATTGAGAAGTCCTACGAGAGCATGCCATAATCACTGGCATACAGGAAAACTATAAGTTAGACTAGATAAGACATGAACTTAACTAAGGAAACTCAGAAAGACACAAAGAAAGCTAAGTGAACATCCAAGTCCACAGACTCTAAGGATTGACCACTTTGATATCATAAATGTAACACCCCATTTAAATAAATACCTTAATTAAATTACATATCACACAGATAATATAGAGACAAGGCCCTAGAGTATAAACACAACTCCTTACAATATCCAAGGTACAAAAGAGAAGACAAGGTACACCACGATGCTGATACAAAGTATAGTATAGAGATCAATAGTAGTACAAAGTAGAAACTACGAGATAAGATAATACATTGGTTGTAGCCCTAAAAGAAAAGCCCAAGAAGGCTATATATAGTGGAGTCACCATTTCCCTGTTAGCCACGAGGATGTCTCACATCTGCTCACATCAATAAATTGATGATCATCACAAAAAGAGAGAACCACACAAGCAAGACATACAACAAACAAAAGGGTAAGCTAGAATAGAAAATGAGTTATCATACAGTCACATACAATTTTATAGTTCAAGATGCATAGACCAACCAATCATGTTATGACTTGCAAACAATACACTAAGACTTAGACACGACTCATTTGGATACATATAATTAGTCGGATTCAGCGGATGCTTGCACTTGTGGTGGCTTTTACTGCTCTACTGAGCTAATTATTCCAGTGTCTCATACCCCATACACAAGGTTATCCCTTAATGGTTTCAGGCCTCCTACTACTCTCACCACTCGAGTTAGTACGTTCTAAGTGAGACTAACTGACTCTTTAGAATGTCAGGATGTAATCCTTACCTTGAATCCTAACTAAATTATATAAATGGGGGGACACCACCATGAACTCCCACTAACAGGGGTCATGCAATTACGTCCCAACCAATTGAGGCACCACCATGAGGTCTCACCTAGAGACTCATGGAATTAGGCCGTAACCAATGAGGCACTACCACGAAACCATCGTGGAATTACGTCCTAACCAAACCAACAGCAGGCTTCCAACAATCAATATAGAATCATTTATCATGCCAAAACCATGCCACTTTGATAATCAACCATCCCATACAAGTCACATGCTAAGATCGTATTAAACTTATCATTCACAACCCATAAACCATTTCACCCATGCATATTTATTCATGTCATGCTTTTGACATAACAATCCAATCAATCATGTGCCAAACATCCAAGAACATAGAAACCACAAAATAAGAACGCACCCTCGCCTAGCTCCTCGCTCAGGCAGAAAGGTCTCGTTCATGCGAGAGGGTCTCTCGCTCATGCGAGATGGTCTCTCGCTCAGGCAAGCTTCTTTCGCCTAAGCGAGGGTTCGAGAAGAGGGGAACAGTGGCTTGTGCGTCCTCTCGCTTAGGTGAGACCTTCTCGCCTAAGCGAGATGGGCTCTCGCTCAAAATAGGAGCTCGCCGTCTGAGCGACAGCTCGCGGAACACCTGGGTGGGTTTACTATCGCTTAGGCGAGATCCACTCGCTTGGGCGAGATATCAGATCTTCGCCACTGTTCGTGCAAGCCAGCATAGAAATCATTCAGGGCAAGGCATAATATATATTTATATTAACTTAAAAGCCATAAAATCACCCGAGAGCACAAAACAGAACCGAAAACGCAGCAGAAACACATTCAAATGCGAACCCTAGCCTCCCTTACCTAGAAAGAGCTAGTAGAAGAGTTCGACACCAACAACGGAACACAACAACCCAGAAACAAATTAACGAGCTGGAAAAAGAATAGCGGAGTATATATCCATATTAAATATTGGGGCGGCCCTTAAATATTGGGGCTGAAATAAGAGGCCCTTACATCGATGAACAGAAGTATATATCCATATTAAATGCTAAATTCTTATAATACCTTTGGTAGTTAAAGTAATCATTATCAAAATATGAACTGTAATAATTAAGCAAACTCAATCAACTGATGAGTTAAATCATCCTACAAATAAGGAAGCCCAAAAAAGTCAGCAAGTAACACGCATTAAAATTTTTACCCCAAATGATATCAGTCAAGAAGATGTAAAACACGAAAAATCTTGAAAAATATTCAAAAAATTTAATCATTTAAACACATGCTAGAAACATTTAAAAATCATCTTCCGAAAAGGTTTTACACTTTGAGTGCATGAAAGCCATCAAGCGGAAAGAAGCAAAAGAAGAACAACCAAATATCAACGAAAAAGTTAAGAACTTTAAAATGTAATCATTTAAACACATGATAGAAACGTTCAAAAACCATCTTCCAAAAAGATTTTACAATTCGAGTACATGAAAGTCATCAAACAAGAAAAGAAAAAAGAGGAAGAACCAAGAATCAACTAAAAAGTTAGGAGCTTTAATAAATAGAAAAAATACATTAATCAAATCAAATAATAAATCGTAAAATGTACTTTATACGTTCTATTTTAATATCCAAACATCATATCCCTAGCAATATATATATATATATATATATATATATATATATATATATATATATATATATATATATATATAACAAACATTTGACCACCACAAACGATAAACAAACGGAAGAACATAAACAAATATTAAAAACATAATACTAAAATACATACATGGTCAAAATCAATGTTTTTCAGAAAATTTTTCTATTTTTCATCTTTTGTTCTTCATTGAAGTTTCAACTTTCTACTCAAATAAATTATGTATATTTTGAGGATTAAATTTTCAATTGTACCTAGTTATTTTAACTTAAGTTGATTCTTTATATTTTATTAAATTTATAATTTTTGTATGTATATATTAATTATAAAAATTCTTAATTTAATGCATATTATATTTTGCTATGTATTTTAGCTTCAGTTCTGTATATCTTTTACTCTTCATTTAGGAGTAGTTAGCGAGATTAATGGATAAACTAACTACCCAAAGAATGTAGGTGCGTACAGTAAATTTAGGGTGCAGCAAACAAAAAGCTTAGTGCTATTTTTGGGTAACTTATTAAGAAGATTTAAATAAAATAGTAGCCCACACAAAAGAGGGTTGGGTTGAGTACAGGGCTGGAGGAGTTTTGTGAAAATTATGTTTCCTTTTTCTGCTTATTCATGATATATTTTAAATTATTCTCTGCCACCATTTACCAAACTATAAATAATGCAATCATAATATATAATATTATGTAGAATAACATTTTATCCATGTGAACATTTTTTTTCTTCATTATTTAATCATAATATAATTTCCTTTGTATATCCTTGTTGTTTAAATTTTACTTAAATTTTAAATAACTAGGCAGGATCCGAAAACATTATTACAATACAAAATTAGTAACATTAGTAATATTAAATTGTGTTTATATATATATATATATATATATATATATATATTTTTTTTTTATTATTATTTATCTAAATTTATGGAGTATAATCTTATTTAGGCTGATATTTAATGGTTGAGAACCTATTTTGTATTGATTTTATATTTTAAAAATTTACTTATCTCAAACAAGTCCTTTGAAACCTGAAATGATGTTATTCTCTTGATATATAGATATTATTCTACTCATCTATTCACATCAATTTAATGTTAAAGTGTTACAACTGAAGCTGTAGTTTTTTGTGTGCCCTACAATCTTTTAAGTTAGATTTAACCTTTACATTTTAATGTGAAATTCAAATCGGTTTATGTCTCATATATTAATATAAGTTTGATTTTTAAACTTTAAAAATAAATAAATATAGTTATTATAATTGGGATGTGTCAACTTTTTTTCTGCCTATCAACTATATTTTAGAATGACATTTAAATACATTTAAGTTGTTTACATTATTTGTGACATGTTTAAATTCAAATATCATATTTAAATACGTTTAACAAATCCAACAAAATTGTAAGATTTGAAAACTAAAATATACGATTTTTTAAATTTGAGAATGAAAATTTAGAACAGATTTGAAAACCAAAATATACGATTTTTTAAATTTGAGAATGAAAACTTAGAACAGTGACGAATTCTAATTTCATATTCAAATTTATGGACGGAAAACATATCTAACTCCTTTAAGTTATGATAATAAAAGATAATAATTATTCACCAAAAGTACATAAATTTAAGGATTTTTAAAATTGATAAATCACTTATCTTCCTTTTTATTGTTTTACTGTACAGATTGTGTATAATAACCTTTTTTTTTAATTTTAAAAATAGTATATAAATGTAACATTTTTCAATACTAAAATTAAGTTGAAACAAACATTATTTGCTTATAGGAAACATTGCATGATAAACAACTGCAACTGATCTCTATGAGTCATTCAGTAAGTCTCATTCTGGATCTATCGTTATGAGTACTGATTCTCTAAGTCTTCCTACTACGATGATTTACATATTAATATCATGTTGGTTATTGAAAATATAACTTTTAGTCTCAATTTCGTTTTTTATATTACAACTTGATGATAAAATGATTTAAAAAAAAGTTAGTATCAGAGCACACTTGTTCTTCTTTTATCAATTAAAAGTTAAATATTCTATGTCCTATCTTTTAAGATTAAATTACTGATGTCTTACAAATTTAAGATTCTAGTATATTTATCTATTTTATAAATACCATAATATTAATTTTTTTTTTGAAAAAATAAAAGAATAAGAAATGTTGCATTGAATTTAGGAGATCCAATATATTATCTGAATGACATAGAATTGTTGACAATTTTTTTGATGATGAGAGAGCATGGTACCTGCACTTGCAGGCTGTTGTTTTCAACAATCATGTTGAAAAGGCCAAAGATCTCCATTGCAATCATGTAGAATGATTAATTTTAGTTTAAAAAAAATCAGTTAAAAATTGACCAAAGTTAGTATCAGTGAATCATCTTGCAAAAGAGATCTCCAATTCTTTGTCAATATTATATCACTTAATATCAGTTAGGATAGTTATTTAAAAGAATATATCAAAGACATTTCTCATTCACCGATCACTATTCCCAAATTAATAAGTTAGACTTAAAACTATACTTTAAATTACATAAAATTTTATTTTAGATCTTTTAAAAAATATAGAAGAATATATATAAGGGATCAACTATATTTTTAATCCCTTAACTATAATACGAAATTGAAATTTATTTATTTAAAACTTTGATACATTTTGATTCTTAAATTTTAAAAATAAATGGGTATAGTCATTTTTTGATGCTTGTATTTGAGTGTTGTTTATACTCTGTGACACGTTTTTGTTTTAATATATGTTAGAAAACACATTTAATGTAAGACCCACTTTTTCTGCATTATGATATAAGGGCCTAGCCTTGTCTGTTGGGCCTAGGGCCATCCCACCAGCCCTTGTCCAAAGGCAAGGAGACCTTTCATTCCAACCCTAATTCATTTTTGGTGTCTCATTTTCTAGAAACGGATTAGCTTCCTCCTCCCTCTTACAACTACAAACATGAGTTCTTCTAGGACAATATCGAAACACCCACTATTTCACTCGAATGTCTCTCCGGGTAAGTTGAGCTTGGACTTTACCCCTTCCTTTTCATTCCAATGTCTGGGTTCTACCTTGGGTTGAATTTGAAACCTTATGTTGGTAGCTTGAGCGAGGATTTCCTCTCGCTTGAGCAAGAGCTCCTTAGCCCGAGCGAGATTGACAGAGTTAGTTGAATATGTGTATGTTTCTAATGATTGGTTGGTTTATCGCATTAAAAAAATTTAAGTATGATGCCCTGTATGTTCTATATGATATAATGGGACTGGAATTGATGAGCTTGGTATGAATAAATTCATGAATCATGGTTGGTTGGTTGGTTGGATATTGGCATCAGATTGTTATGCTTGATAAATTTGTGGTTGGTTGGAGAGACATGGCTATGGTATGAGATTGACATAATTCCATGAAACTCTTAGTGAGATTTCATGGTGGTGTTGGATGTGATGGACGTAATTCCATGAATTTCTTGGTGAGATTTCATGGTGATGTCGTAGTGTATATAATTAGGTAAGGATTGCATCCTGAAACTCTAAAGAGTCAGTTAGTCTCACGTAGAGTGGGCTGACTCAAGTGGTGAGAGTAGTAGGAGGTCCTATTCTTTAGCAGGATAATAGCCTTAAATGTTTGAAGGCTAACCTTGTGCGCAGTAGGGTGAAATCCATTGGCAATGACTCTGCAGAGTAGTAGAGGCCACCACAAGCGCATGCATCTGGTGAATTTGACTGATTATATGTATCCAGATAAATTGAGTCTTACAGTCTTGCTTGTTTGCTATCACATGCTTGGATGATTGATGTGTACTTGATTTTAAATTGCATGCTTAATTGTATGGTAAAGATCTTTTTACTCTAGCTTACCCTCTTGCTTGTGTTTATCTTCTTGTGTGGTTTTCCTTTTTGCAATGATCACCAATTCCTTGGTGTGAGCAGATATGGGAACCCTTAGTGATAGTAGTGACGATGGGAATGCTGCAGCGTAGTTGGTCATGAATCGATGTTGGGCTCACTATTGAGCTCATGTTTGAAGAATTTTTGTTATTTTGTAATCTCTTGCTCTATGAGTAAGCTTTATGGACATCTGTTGAACTTTTATTTTTTGTCCTGACATTGTGTAGTGTCTCTACTTCCCTTGTTGGTATATTTGGATGACCGTAAAATCTTTTATACTTTAAGTCTCGTGCTCTTTAGATATTATAAATGATGCGATGTTTTATTTAACTAGATTTATCTATTAAACGAGATGTTACATTTAACATATCAATTTTTTTTAAAAAAAATTAGGTTAAAATAACTATATCCATTCATTTATAAAATTTAAGAATTAAAATGTATCAAAATTTCGAATAGAGACAAGTTTCAATTTCACGTTATATTTTAGCGACTAAAACCATCATATTTTAGAGATAAAAATATACTTAACCTATATATAAATAACATGAGGTGATACAAATATGTAATGAAAAAAAACACACACACACAAGGGTATATAAGTGAAAAATAAATTTAATCTTATAAATTACTTTTTGTTGAATTGAGTTAAATTCCTGAAAGTATATTTAAAGTTTAGAGAGAAAAAATAATACAATTTTTTTAGAACGTATTTAATATATTTTGAAATTTTATAAAACACGCATTTTTATTTTTAAAGTTTTCATTCTCAAAAATTTCAGTGATGAGGCTGGGCTCTTTTAAAAGAAAACGTTTATTATTGATTAATGGTGTAATAAGCACATGCAAAAGATGGAGATTGATCCGAGTCGATGAAGTCTAAAGAAGAAACTTTTCATTACAATCACACCAACTTATTCCCTAAATTAATGGAGGAGATATTAAGAGTACTCTTGTGAGAACATAAAGTACCAAAGTTTTTATTTTCTTTTTTCTAGTGCATTTGGGTGGGTACCTTTTACCTATTTTATATGATACTTATTTGCCTCATGGAAAAAGTAAAGTGTTCACATTAAAATACTGTGTCTACACTGCAATATATCCTCAGTCAATGGACACAGGATTCAGAATTACACGTGATAGTTTTTTTTTTTT
>Ga0214543_1005875_pt1 | contig 22236 bp, 22 predicted proteins | sample CNSS2metaG_FD_160094 | JGI IMG/M metagenome (GOLD analysis project Ga0214543, IMG submission 160094) | Root nodule microbial communities from cowpea collected in UCLA plant growth center, Los Angeles, California, USA - CNSS2 | ecosystem: Host-associated > Plants > Roots > Nodule | place: USA... | reverse complement strand
ATTAAATGAACTTAATTTGGTTAAAAATATTTACTTGAAATATCAATTTTGATGAAAATATTTGTGTACATTTATACAGAAATTAAATTTGATTTCAATTTGGAGAGGGATAAAATTGCTCCATTTTTACAAAAATTGGGACTAAATTTAGACAAATTAAAATAAAGGGACCAAATTGAAACTAAGAAAATGACATGTGGCGTAACACTGACACGTGTCACTGTCATTGCCACGTGGCACGATGACAACTTGACACGTGGCACGATGACAACTTGACACGTGACAATTTTTTTAATTTTTTTAAAAAAATTAATAAAAAAATTAAAAATAAAAAAAAATTCAAAAAAAAATTAATAAAAAAATTCAAAAAATCGAGGAACTGACACGTGGCACTCTCTCTAACGGCGTCAACGTTGACTTAACGACAAGGGCGAACGTGAGACGTTTCAACAAAAAAGGAGACCATTTTGAGACTTTTAAACATTTGGGTATCATTTTGGGATTTTAACTCCAAAATGGAAACCAAAGGTATAATTAAACCAAAAAAAAAAAAAAGCCTATGCGGCTATTATTTTCTTACTTATCGAAAAGAGTAATCGCACTCAGAAGGCAAAAGGGTCGTTTCTTTTGGGTCTTTTGCATCTCAAAGCCCATTTAAAGAAATCCGCATTAATCCCATCACAAAATTCAAATTCAAACTCAAGTCTCTCCCTCGCTCTTTCCATTCAACTCCACTCCATCACCTCCACACCACCGTCACCGTCTCCATTATGTCGTCCTTCACCGTCGCCGATTCCGACACTCCCCCCTCACTCACCTCAACACCGTCGAAAACCCCGTCGTCGAAAATGAAGAGTCGGCGGAGCCAGGCGGAGTCGAAGTCGCGGTTCGAGGCGTACAACCGGCTACAGGCCGCGGCTGTGGCATTCAGCGAGACGATGCCGATCCCAGAGATCGTGGCGGTCGGAGGCCAGTCAGACGGGAAGAGCTCGCTCTTGGAGGCGCTCCTCGGGTTCCGGTTCAACGTGCGCGAGGTCGAGATGGGCACGCGCAGACCCCTCATACTCCAGATGGTTCACGACGCCTCCGCTCTCGAACCACGATGCCGCTTCCAGGTTTTCAATTTTCCCGTTCTCTTTTAGTGAATTGAATGTTGCAGAGTGGATCTTCTTTCAAGAATCCAAGTTTGGTAGAGATATTGTTTGGTTCCGTTGGGTTTCTGAATTTTGAATGTTTCTTTCCTCATTGGGCTTGTATTTGCTGCTTGAGTCAGAGAGGAGGGTGACATTGGGTGTATTATAGCAATATACTTATACTAGTTTGTATTAAAGTTAGGAGAGGTTAAAGTATTTTTACTCTAGAAGCAACATATATTTTCTTCTCGATTCATGGTTTGAAACGAGCATATTTCTATTGGAATTTGAAAGAATACTTTTGTAATTTTCAACCAAATATGTACTAAGTTCTCGAAGTTCTATCTATTGGTGGATTTGGTTTAGAAAGGAAACTTTCTTGCCCGAAATTGGAAATTCGAACAATTTGTTGAGGGGAATGGAATATACTGTTGTCATGTTCCATTAATTCAGGTGTAGAACCGATGGAGGCAAATGTGTTTTTGTCATATGAATTGGTAAATTGAGGATGACATACAATGGAAAGACCTATGCTTTTAGTTTCTCTAAAATTGGGATTGAATATCTCTCGAATTTAAGATAAAATTAATTTAGTTCCTCAAATTTGAATAAAATACTTCTTTAATATGAACATCTTTTCAGATTTGATGAACTAAAATTTCTTTTTTGTTAAATTTAGGAGATTAAAATCGGATTTACTCCAAATTTCACTAACTAAAGACATAATGAAGCATATAGTAGAAACTAGTGAATCCTATTTCATGTTTATCTCCTTCATCTTAAGGAGTAAATGGAATTGAAGTTTTGTGTCATTCAATGGTAACATCAAAAAAATGTAATGGAGATGTTTGTTTCATCACATTTTAATTTTAATAATGCATTCCATTTTATTCTTTCTCATTCTATCAATCCAAGCATAATCTAAGTTAACCAATTTGATTCCTAACTTCAACAAGTATCAGTCAATTTAGTCAATAAAACTAAAAAAAAAAACATTGCAGCATGTTGCATTTCAATCTATTTGTCTGTTAAACACTCACAAAGGTAGGTTTTGGTGAAAAAATAGAATGAAATATATCAAGAGTTTTGTATAATGTGTGGTGTACTTCAAAAGAAATTCAGATCACGAGATTAAAAAGTGATAAGATTTTAATTTCATTAAAAGTACAAAACTAAAAACAAAAAATTAAAATGGGTTCTTCTATTTTGTATTGTTTATATGCCGCCAAGCTAGGTTCGGGTTGATTGGTTCTAAGCTTTGACTCTTTGAAAAGGCATAACTTAATTTGGTTGAGATTAAATTAAAATTAGTTAGGTGTTTGGTTCATAGTTTGACCATTTGGCAGCATTGGTTTTGAATTTACATTTCTTTTTGTTTTGCCAATATGTTTTATTCTCGAGTATTGGAAACACAGGAGGAGGATTCAGAAGAGTATGGAAGTCCCATAGTTTTGGCATCTGCGATTGCTGACGTTATAAAGTCCAGAACTGAGGCACTTTTGAAGAAAACAAAGGCAGCAGTTTCTCCAAAGCCAATTGTAATGAGAGCCGAGTATGCACATTGTCCTAACCTTACTATTATTGACACACCTGGGTTTGTTCTTAAGGTGAGTTCTTGAAATTCTTGGCCTGTGAGAAGTGAAGGTTTGACATTTATGCCCGCTGAATTGTATTTATGGGAACTCATCTGACACTGCAGGCAAAGAAGGGTGAGCCAGAGAACACACCTGATGAAATCCTTTCCATGGTGAAGTCCTTGGCTAGTCCTCCTCATCGCATTCTCTTGTTCCTTCAGCAGAGTAGTGTTGAGTGGTGCTCCTCATTGTGGTTGGATGCCATTCGCGAAATTGACCCAACATATAGACGGACAGTGATTGTTGTCTCCAAATTTGATAACCGTCTAAAGGTATGGACGAAACCTTTTTGTTGCAACAGTAAAAGTTTGACAAATCTATTTTACTGGTTGGTTGGCAGAAATTGTTAGAGAGATTTTATGCTGAATGTTATTCCTGAGAATTTAGTATTCATTTTAATGTGATCCATGTAGTCGATTTCACGCAATGTGATAAGACTTTTGTGGTGGTATGTCTTTGGCTCAGGAGTTAATGAATCACACTACTCATCAAGTTATGACAGGAAAGGAAAATAAACTATTAGTATGTAATCAACAATCGATGTATATCTTGAGGTTGATGATATTGCCATTAGGCTGCATAAGCATGGATTTAAATTGTGATTGCAGTTGTGGTTGCATTGTGGCAATGCAGTCAGCCGTAACGGCCACTTGATGTGGTTGTAGTAGTGGCAGCCACTGAGATGTTTCATCCTTCATCACACCATAGTTTGATGCATATAATGGTCACATAGTACGCTGTATTTTTAGAGACTGGTTTTAATGATCAGCTTTGCAATGCTTGCAGGAATTTGGTGACCGGTGGGAAGTGGATCGCTATTTGAGTGCGAGTGGTTACCTTGGGGATAGCACTCACCCCTTTTTTGTGGCACTTCCAAAGGATAGGGGTAATGTTTCAAATGATGAGTTCCGGAGGCAGATTTCTCAGGTGGATTCAGAGGTTCTTCGTCATCTGCGTGAGGGTGTAAAGGGAGGTTTCGATGAAGAAAAATTCAAATCTTATATTGGCTTTGGCCGTTTGAGAGATTATTTGGAGTCGGAGCTTCAGAAGAAATACAAAGAAGCCGCCCCAGCAACGCTTGCTTTACTAGAGCAACGCTGCAGTGAAGTGACTTCTGAACTTGCTAGAATGGATTCGAAAATACAGGCCACCTCAGATGTTTCCCATCTCAGGAAATTTGCAATGATGCACGTGGCTTCTATCAGCAACCATGTGGTGGGTAATCATTATGTCTAATATTTTAGCTAGGCATGAACTGATGTTGAACTAAATTAACAATTAGTATTGAACCATTTTTTTTTTGTGATAGCACTTATCTATTTGAAACTTTTTCTTCATTGATGGCTAGTTATACGTAACAAGTTTCTTCTCGTTTTCATTTGTTTTCTTCTGATGGATAACGTATGAATAATGGTTTTCATTGCCTTACAACCTTTAACTTTGGACACTGGTTTAAAGTAAACTATAGGCATGTAGCTTCTTTGCACACCAATGACCTGCAATATTAAGCATCCTTTTAGAAAATGGTTTCAAGGATTACGGATGTTTATTTGAAGTTAATAACCATTTCTTTTGCACTTTTCCAGGGTGCATTGATCGATGGTGCTGCAGATCCTTCCCCTGAGCAGTGGGGGAAAACAACAGTAGAAGAGAGGTCACAAAGTGGTATTGGCGTTTGGCCTGGTGTCATTGCCTCTGTAAATCCTCCCAATGCTACTCTTCGTCTTTATGGAGGAGCTGCATTTGAGAGGGTGATGCATGAATTTCGTTGTGCAGCATATTCCATAGAATGCCCCTCAGTGTCGAGGGAGAAGGTGATTTACTTTTCATAAACGTGTGAGGAATATATTCCTTTATCATTCAATTTTCAACTTCGAATTCTTAGGTATCTTTTATAACAGGTTGCAAATATATTACTCGCCCACGCTGGTCGAGGTGGGGGAAGAGCAAGAACAGAAGCTGCTGCAGAGATTGCTCGAGCGGCTGCTAAATCATGGCTATCTCCTCTTCTTGACACTGCTTGTGACCGACTTGCTTTTGTCTTGGGAAGTTTATTTGATTTAGCTTTAGAAAGAAACCGTATTCAAGATTTAGAATGTAAGTGAAGAACCTTAGTTATTAGGTTCTGTCTTCATTACTTAAATGTTACAATTTTCTTCGATAGCTGTTCCTTTTTCTGTTCTAAATCATGGCATCATGTCATTCTTCGATAGTTAGCTATTTTAGTCTAAGAAATGCAACGGGTTATTTAATGGGACAGCAATTCATTAGGTCCAATTGAAGGTGGGATTTTGTTGGTAGACCAGCTGTATATAAATAAAGGAGGGATGTCATGTCAACTCAAAACTTAGGCCTCTGGGATGGGAGGGCCTTGAAGTTCTGCAGGGTAGACAGTGTATTGAGGGAGAAATCCTATATTCTTTCTTGTTGGAAGTCCCATATGCACTAGGAAGGAATAAGTTCAAATTATAATGTATAAGTGCAATGCAATTCTTTCTTTACAGGCTAGTTTTGTGAGATTGATTAGGCATAAACTCATTAAGATTTGTAGTCAGATACCGGTTTCTATCAGAGGTTATGATTTCTTCAGCTTAAAGATTCTTACAAAATGCCATTGGGAGGAGTTGAAACGCTAATTTAATTTGTTTAGGAAGTTGAATATTTCTTGTCCTTCGAGAACTGAAATGATACAACAATTACAGAGTGTTACGCTATCTTCTTTTTCACTATGTTCCTATGGTTAATAATTCATTTTCATTTTATGTCAATTTCATGGAATTAGCGTTTGAAAATTTTCTTGTCCTCCGAGAACTGAAATGATACAACAATAAAAAAGTATTGTGCTATCTTCTTTCACTATGTTCCTATGGTAATAATTCATTTTCATTTTATGTCAATTTCATGGAATTATTTTTATTATCTCGTGTATATTTTGAGAATGCTCTTGTTCAATTTTATCCTCTAGATTTTGTGTATATGCTTCCCTGTAACTGATTAGAAAATCTCTGACTGGTGCTTATGTTCGTGAAGGTGAGATTAAAGGGGGAGACATGGATGGCTATGTAGGTTTCCATGCTGCTTTAAGATGTGCTTATAATCGCTTCATAGGGAATCTTGCCAAGCATTGCAAGCAGCTTGTAAGGCACCATCTTGATTCTGCTACTAGTCCATACTCACAGGTCTGCTACTTCAATGACTATGCACCCTCTTATAACAAATTCAGCCAGGCTTCAGCCTCTTCGTTTTTCCTTGAGCTAAGTGATACTGGTTCAGCTTCCCACGATGCAAGGAGGGATCAGGAAAATATACCTCCAGAAAACAATGCACAAGAAACCACACCAGGTAAAGCCGCAGAAACTAGAGATCCGTTGAGAGAAAGTCACATAACTATCCCTGAGACCCCATCTCCTGATCAACCAGGTGATGCAGTATATGGGGTGGTTAAAAAGGAGCTTGGAATTTGCAATGACGTGGGACCAAGAAAGAGAGCGTCCAGAATGGGAGGGAATAGCAAAAATTCTGACTATGTTGCGCTGCAAAATGGTGGCGCTTTATTTGGAAATGGAGAGAGATCAAGTTCAGCTTACGCGGATATCTGTATATCAGCTGCTCAGCATTTTGCACGTATTCGTGAAGTTCTTGTTGAGAGAGGCGTGACATCAACATTAAATTCTGGATTTCTAACCCCTTGGTAAGCTTCTGTCTTGTTTGAAATCAGTTTGTGCTTACGCAAATGCGGAACTTAACTAGTTTTCTATTGACTAAACCGCTATATAAAATTATGTAAGGACTAAAACTTGGAAAAGGAGCAACTACGGGGTATAGTTTGAACCCTCAATTATTTTAAGTTCGCGTACACTTGTGCAATTACATGACATAATAATTCTGTCTAAATGGTCCACATACCTTAGTACATTTAACTTTCATTTTCTATGGGACAATAGCCTTATTTGTTATGCTACCTTGTGCAGCCGAGACCGGATATTCGTGGCCCTTGGGTTGGATTTATTTGCTGTAAACGATGAGAAATTCATGGACATGTTTGTAGCTCCTGGGGCCATAGATGTGCTACAAAATGAACGAGAGTCTCTCATGAAGCGTCAGAAGATGCTTCAATCTTGCTTGAATGAATTTAAAAGTGTTGCTCAGGCACTGTGATCAGAGTTACTAGCTTTCCAAGGAGCCAAGATTTTTTGGCTTGGTTATGCTTTTGTGAATTAGTGTGCCAGGAGTTCTTAATCAATTGGACAATAATGACGGTATGCCAAAGTATGTAGTTTAGAGAAAGCATCCCTCTACCTGTGTTTTATTGTACCCTACTTTGGTACAACTTTCATTTAATGAATGAATGCAACTTGGGCAAATTCTCGCTTTGGTTGCTTATGGAAGCATTTGTGTAACTGCTTCAGAGTTTCACTTGAACTCTGTTTGCATGCTTGACACTGATTGGTAAGGTACAACTTTCATCTAGTGTGCCAAATTCCAAGATCATGGCTATTCTAATTGCAGGTTATAGAATGGGTAGGGAGCTATTGCCCCTTTTGGGGTTGAGTTGCAGACTGTCAATGAAAGAAGTGCAAGTTTACGCTTCTAGAAATGGATGACCATTTGAATTTTAAATGCTTTCATGATGATCGTATCATTCTTGAAAGAGAAAACAGGCCAAGACTGCAGTAAATTAAATAGGGGACAGCCATAATGTAAGCACTCTCTAAACACAATTTACGAGCCTCTGAAATGGCAAATTTAAAGTTAGTTTGAAGTGATCTTCCTGATTTCCAAGGTCTAAGTGAAAATAAAATATTAGACTTTCTTTAAATATTGTAGCATAGAATACAAAATAGAGGTCAATTTCAATATTTGAGTTGCTGTAGTAATAAAAATTGAGGGTTTAAGGATTCAAGAACATGAAATGTAAACTGAAAAACTAAATTAAATATTAAAAGCAAATTTCAGAAGATTCAGATAGATCTATCTACATATTCAGATAATTAAACAATTCAAAAATCATTGTTTTCTAAAGATTAGATCTAAGTTTAAATAATTAAAATTAGTCATTTATAAGAATTAAATTTCAATGTCATTCAATTAATTTGTATTCAATTATTAAATTAAAATTCAATGAATTCTTAATTTCAATTATAATTTTAGAAATGTAAATTGGTATCATAAGTTAATAAGTTAATGTCAAACGTCATTATAAATTTTGATATCTCAATTATGGTGATATCACAAAACTTATCTATCATTTGTCATCACATGAAAATTTATTAAAATAAATTAACAATAAAAGAATACAAAAACTTAGGGGGACCGCAAGAAACCCATGATAAGAAATTATACTTCACAAAACATAAACAACTTGAACTTATTTTAAAAAAGGAAAATCATATTTTGACTCCTATTTTGTACTCTCTCTCCCTAATGTGACTTTAACGTGAAGCATTGATTAATGTACTACTATATTTTTCTTTGAATGAATCAAAGTCCAATACTAAGCCAATTCAGGGAGTACAAAATGGAGTCAAATTATGAGAGTCAAAATATCATTGTTCTTTAAAAACATCTAAAGAAATATATGGTGACAATACATCAAACCACTTATATTGTTCTTGATGAGTAAAAGTCAAATTAGTTAACTTATCAACAAAATGATCACCCTCACGAAAAACATGAAAAACCTTAAATTGCAAATGTTGAATAAATGAACAAGCATCTGCACCATATCCTTTTAAGAGCACAAGGTACCACTCGTTGATCCACAAAACATTTATAAACCAAAATAGAATCATTATCCAACCAAAGCGTCGAAAGCCTTCCCTTCATGCATGCTTTAAAGCATAAATATCATTGTTCTTTAAAAAAAATCTAAAGAAATATATGGTGACAATACATCAGACCACTTATATTGTTCTTGATGAGTAAAAGTCAAATTAGTTAACTTATCAACGAAATGATCACCCTCACAAAAAACATGAAAAACCTTAAACTGCAAATGCTGAATAAATGAACAAGCATCTGCACCATCTCCTTTTAAGAGCACAAGGTACCACTCGTTGATCCACAAAACATTTATAAACCAAAATAGAATCATTATCCAACCAAAGCGTCGAAAGCCCTCCCTTCATGCATGCTTCAAAGCATAAATAACCCTTATAAACTCAACTTAAAGTGAAGTTTTACCCTAAATAAATTGAAAAACTAAATATATCTCCTTTGTGTCCTCGAAAAATTCAAGTACACATAGCCAAAGCAAAACATCACTGAGTTACACCATCAATATTCACCTTAAGCCAATTAGCATATGGAACCTACCAGATAATTTCCTTAAACGAAATTGCTTTGCTCTCTCGTGTATGAATATTGAAAAATTTCAGCACTAAAAGAATAAAGACAAAGTTACTTACATGCTTATTAGATTTATTCCCTACCATTCACACCAACCCTTTAATTTGAAAAATAGCATAAGTAAATGTAAAAAAGACCTGAAATCTATTATAATTGTGCTCCAAATCATCCAGATAACTGCAGTAACCGCAACCACCTCAATCACATTAACTAGAGGACTAGAAAGAGTCCTCATAAACTGAACAACCGAATCCAGAGATGAAAACCACAAATCCTAAAATGGACCTTGTAACACTCTCATAATCTCATAACAACAGACTAAATGAAGAATAAATGAGAATGAGATTCAAAATCTCATCCACATAAAAAACACAAAGAACATAGAAAGCCCCTTCTTTTTTGTACCTCCAAATTAGTAGGTAATTAACTGTATAAAAGCTTCCAAAGCACCAAAGTTTTAGCACGTGACACTACACGCAACCAAATAAGTTTCCCCCGATCAACACATGCCACATGAAAAGAATAAAAATGTTTTGCAAGTTTTTTAGAAGGCAAGCCAAAAGCATAAAAAACCCAATTGAGTACGTCATCATCATCATCATCATCATCATCATCATCATCATCATCATCATCATTAACAATAAAGGAAGAAAAATCACATAAATTGGTAACAAAAGAAGGAAAATTCCAACCAACACTTATCCAAGTAGAGTGAATAACATAAATTAATTTGACCTATCAAGGTAAGGTATTCTTGCCAATTTAAATATACAAATGTCAGAACCCCAACGATCATTCCCAAAATTAATATTGTCATCTTTACCCAAAATCAAAAACATATTTTCCAGATCAATATCATATGGATTCTTAACACCATGTCAAATTGAGGACAAATTATAGTACAAATACTTTTGATATTTTGATTTAAGAAAAAATGAAGCCACATGAGCTCTACCAAAGTCATCTTAACAAATATTTAGATTACCAACTGAATCCTCCTTATCATGCTGAGCAACTTTCCTTTCAAAGAGGAGAGCTTAGTGCGGATCTTATCAACAAAAGGCTAGAAAAAATCAAGTCTTAGGAGTCCCCACAAAAATTAGCAAACAAAATAATAAAAGGAAGACGATATTTTGTTTAATGTTTGTAACGTCCTAGCCGGAAATTATTATTATGGGATTGTTTTTCAGCCCCTTTGGCTGCCTTAACGTGGCTGCTAGGTTCCCTACCTCTTTCTCTTCTTTGTCAAAAATCAAGTTTAGCAAAAAGAAAACTTAATTTAGGTCTCACCAAGGTTTGAACCCCTAACCCTGCAAATATTAAGTCAATGCTAACCATCATGCCAATTCATGTTTCATGCTAAACTAACATAACTCAATTACTATATTCTTACTTAACATGCACATTCATATTATTAAAACAATAATAATTAAATAACACATAAGTGGCATACATAGGACTCGAACCCAAGTCCTCTCACACAACCAAAGTACTCTCAACCATTTGAGCTAGTACTATTCCACATCACATCAACCACTATTAAATGCCATACAGGCTTCCACGACCCGCATTTATTAATTAATTAATTATTTATTTAATTAATTAAATTTCACGGGTCTTACATTCCCCCACCTTAAAAATTTTCGTCCTTAAAAATTAGTGTTTATTAAAAATTAGTTGCGGTTAAGACTATCTCATTAAGTCCTCCATCTCCACAGTCAGATCCGTCATGAACCTAGATCTTGTTAGCTTCCAACACATGCGGAGGGTCTGCAATGTACTTCTGCAATACTTGACCCCTGCGTACACATGCCTTTCCTCTAAATTGCAGAACGTCGTCTTTACCCATCCGCTTCAGAAAACACTACACTGCACTGTCTACAGTTCATAATGACGTGATTGTCCGATAACCAATCCATGCCAAGTATTACGTCCAGACCCTCCAACGGTAAACAAACGAGATTCACTTTAAACTTGTGTCCTGCCACTTCAATAAGACATCCGACGCAAACTAAGTTGGTCAAGACTTCTCCCGAGGCAAGTGTCGAGACCGCCAGTTCGTACCCCAAATCTTGGACTACTAGTCCCAGTCTACTCACACATTCTTGTGAGATGAACGAGTAAGTAGCTCCAGAGTCAAACAGTACCAAAACATTGTTATCAAACAATAAACATCGGTCAAGTATGAGATTACCTGACTTAGTGGCCTCAGTATTGGTTAATGCAAACACTCTCCCTGCTGCTCGAGGTCGATCAACTATCACCCTCTGCTGCTTCTGCGATGATGGTGTTTCTTCGATCGCCTTCTTATCTGGACATTGACTCGCATAATGTCCCATCTTCTCGCACTTGTACTTCACATATTCATTACTAGCACCTGAACTGCCCGGAGCCTTAGTACAGTTCCTGCGAAGGTGGGGCCCACCGTAATTATAACATCTCAGGCCTGAAGATGGCGACGAAGACCTGTCGTATGGCGCCTTCTGATGTCTGGTCTCAGAGGTATTCTTCTGCGTCCTCGTGATTCGACTAGATCCAAACTCTAACTCCTCCACAGTCCTGGCCTGCTCCACCAGAATTGGAAACTCTCTGATCCGTAGCGGCATCAGGAATATACGCAGCTCATGCCTCAAGCCTCCCTCAAACTTGCGACAACGCCATTCCTCTATGATCCCTTGCGAGTAGAATCTCGCCAAGTACTCGAACCGGTCTATGTAAGCCTGTACTGGTTTACTACCTTGTTGTAGTGTCAGAAACTCCGCCTCGAGTGCATGTTTTGCCGAGTCTGGAAAATACTTCTCCAGGAACCTCTTCCTGAAGTTTACCCAGTTCACCTCTTCTTGTCGGGTCTGTATTTGTTGCTACATTCCTGTCCACCAGTACTCAGCATCGCCAACAAGTAGGAAAGTGGCGAAATTCAACTGTTGTGCCTCTGTGCACTACAGTACTCTAAATATCTTCTCACACTCCTTGAGCCAAGCATCAGCCTCATCAAGGGTAGCTTTGCCGTTGAACTTGGACGGCTTGTGTTTCAGAACATCCTCCATAGTCACTGCTCTAATGGGTGGCACTATGGCTCTAGGCTGTGCTGCAACAGGCTGCATGGCATCAACCATTCTGTGGATCGCTTGAGCAATCTCATCAGCGCCTGCATCGCTTCTTCTTCTCCTATTCGCCATAGCCTGTATGCGCCACATTGTAACTGATAAATCAAACAACTTGTATTTTTTTAATTTCATACCAAGGTAAAACAATACATACACATATCAATACGATAGGCTCACTCCCCAAAGACCCCATGAAATCATTGAAATCACGGCTCTGATACCAAATGTAACGTTCTAGCCGGAAATTACTATTTAAAAATAAATAAAAAATAATATTTATAAAACATCGCATTTATTCTCGTAATTTCCCAAAAACGCGGGAAAATTAAAAGTTCAGCATAGCTTCCATAGTAATTAAAATCATACTATTCCGTTATGACAAAATCAAACCATAAAAAATTACAAAAGTAAATCATAATAAAATTGAGTAAATAATCTCGTCACGATCCCCACTTCGTCTCTACGTATCCGCCTGCTCACCTGCATTATCATCTGCTCCCATGTAACAAGTTACATGATCATCGCCACACACACATAGATAGGGTGAGCTCATTTAAATAAAACCAAACACATAAAATAGTAAATACAACATGGCAACCTTAAAACCCTGAGTTAGTGTTCTTCTCCCTTGTTCCTTACTTCTCCACTTCCAATACTTTCATTAGACGTCTATCATTTCTATACCCTTTAGGTGAGGACGATGATCGATCTTTGCTGCACGAGTGTCTACTCGCCCCTCCGACTACAGGCCACCACCTGATAGTCCACACGTGGGAATAACATTGCCACAACATCTCACCGTGACACCAAGTGGAGTTCCCCGAAACAAACATGAAGTTTGTAGCTGTTCCAGACTATCAAAGCTCTATCAGAATCACTCTGAAGAGGGCAATCACCCGAACCTCGCCGTATGAGCCACAACTCGCACACTCCACTGGACTTCCTAAACCACCAGGCTACAACCTAGACTGGTCACGTGTTACCCCAATACAAGATTACACTCGTAACTGGGCCCCCAGCCAAAGCATCGCATCATGAACATCCCCTAAAGCTGTGTAGAAACCTTTCCTCACGCACCATCACTGAACCAAAACCGCTTGACGTGTATCCCACGTCGCCAGGCACACACTAGGTTCAGACCACCTGACGGGCATCACACACTGCCAGGTGCCACGCGCCTGCAACATCATCACTGCATCGTCACCGTCGGGCGGACTCCACCATGCTGTAGGCGCCACTCACCGTCACCGCCTGGCGCACCTGCCTCGCGCCGCCAGGCGCCATACCAGTAACACACTGTTATTGGTTCCTTGGCACTTAAACAGATCCCCAAGGGATCCCAATCATACAACATAACAATTTACAACACAGCCTGGTTTTCCAGTCATACAACTATAATAAGATTACACCACACCCATTCAAACATGCCATCAAATCAAGTATTGTCATGCACCCATACTCTCCTTCACTTACCCCTTTAAACATGCCACATACATTCCACATACACCCCGTCTTAGGATCATACAGTCTGATATTTTTATAAACTCATGACACCACACTTTTGTCAATATTGCATATGTACCTCAATAAAAATTCACAAGCACAAAACCACGACTAGGGTAAAGTTTCACCATCCATACCATATCTCACATAATTATCTCACTCGTACCCAATTAACATACATTCTGAATTTAACTTACCACATGCACCCAATTATGCTTCATTAGAAGTTACTTGAACTCATCAAAGGCTTATTCATGTATTTTACAAACTCCAAAATCAGCAATATTAAGTAATGTATATCTCTAGCTAATGACCTCCAAATCCAATCTCCAAATCAGCAATATTACTTGAACCACATGTTATGGACCACCTGTCAAAATTTCAACTAAATCGGACGGTTAACGAACCAGGAAATGCAATTTTACAAAAACTGTGCGAACTAGAAAAATTGGTGGCGCCTAGCGCCCAGAATCAGATGACTAGCGCCCGACGGGACTAAAATACCGCCCGGCGGTTACTGTTATGCGAAAAGTACGAAAAACAGCATTTTTCGTGAATCAACACACCACGCACCTCTGGTGTGGCGCCTGGCGGCCAATATGGTGTCGCCAGGCGGTTCCTGCAGTTCCAAGAACCCAGAATTTTCCTCAACACCTACGAACCTTATTCCAACCCCTACAATTCTGATTCCACTCGATTTACGATCCACTAGGCTGCCTTCACATCTTACCTTCTCCTCATTTGCGTATTACATGCCCCATTCCCTCAATTACCACACTTCTACAAGATTTGATACCTCGTTCTTGGCCACCAAATTGTTCAAATAAATATCAAATTCCATTTCTTTATTATTATCCCACAGAATACAAATCAACATATGTAATGCGTATTATCTCATCTTCTCATTCCCGTATAACCTCCTATACCCAAACAACTTAAGGTTCATGTAATTTTCGAAACTACACAGTTATAATATCCAATTCACCATGCAATTATTCACACACCGTAGAATTTCAATTCCAACATCATCACGTCACGAAACCATCAAAAATCAGTGTAAAACTGGCAATACAGTGTACACCGCCTGGCGGGTCTCCTTCGGCTGCCCGACGGTTCATATAAAGAACCCAGAAACTGACGCAAACGCATGTGCTGCCTGGCGGCAGTCCTTGCGCTGCCAGGCGGTTTCTGGAAAAATCCAGAAAATGCAAACAGAACAAGGACTCACAGATTTTTCATGTCAAACATGACTCAGAACACATCATCATATTATATATAGATAAAACACGCAACAACCATAATTTAAAACAACGAAGGAACGCCCCTAACCTGGATTTCCTTCGCCTAACCGTGACTCTTGCAAGCTCTCCCTTGACACCAATGCCCTCCTTTGCCTTTCCCTCAACTCAGCCCCCCAAAACCTCACTCAAAACTCACTAAAACTCTCAAATTCGTGCTATCTTTCTGATATGATTTCAGCATTGCCAAAACTTTTCCTAATACCCTAATTTTGCCTTTTAAATGGTGATTTAAAGTTAGGTCAATAATGAGAAACGAAAATGTGACTTAATTGGTGATTAAGTGCCATTCATTGTCCCATTATGACTATTTTTCAGCCACCCTTGGCTGCCATGTCTATTAGGGTCTTCCTTTAACCCTTCAAATTCTAAGCTAAAGCTAAAAAAAATAGCCAAAATGAAGTTTAATTTGAGTTTCCCTAAGGTTCGAACCCACCGCCTTGCTAATGCCAAATCAATGCTAAACCACTAAGCCAATTCTTATTTCTTGTTAACTAATAAAATTCAAGTATTATATTATGTTGCATCACGACTAACACATATATTTAAAATAATAACAAATAAATACACATTATTGGCATAAATAGGACTCAAACCCAAGTCCTTTCACACAATCAAGTACTCTCAACCATATGAGCTAGCACTTTTCCACGTCATTAAGGTTTACAATTAATGCCATAAAGGCTTCTCTTACCAGCATTTATTAAATAATAATTTATTTAATTATTTAAACTTTGTGGGTCTTACAACAACATAGTTTCCATGCCTAAAATTTTGTGCATATGAGAAAAAAAATAAAGATATCTACTTAATTTCAAAGCACTCAACACTCTCATGTGTGTTATCTTTAAAGAAGAATACTTGAAGGTTCATCTCTCTAAATGAGTCAAAGAAATATGGGATTTATATTGACGTATGAGAGTTGTACATTCATAAAGCAAAATAAACTCGATTTACTTCTTTGCCAATATGAGTTTTTCAACATGGAAATAACTAAGAATATTCAAAGTATGTTCAATATATTTCATACAATCTTGAATGAGCTTTATTATATGGACAAACATTATGATTATTGTGATGAAATAAAAAATATCCTAATAAGTTTGTTCATATGTAATGGAGATTACATGTTGTTAAGACTCTGGCAAGCGTACCAGATCTCGCAAGTAGTAACCAGTAAGACCGGGTTATCGTTTCCAAAGAGACTCGTGTAATACTAACTGATAGTGCAATTTATAACTAATTTAAACTAAAGAATCAATCCATCATTTTGAGTTTCATGTAAGAAAGTAAATTTGTTCATAAATGATTAAAGATGAACTTTAGAAGTTAAAGGCACTTAGTCAATGGAAGAGATTAGAAATGATATGAATTGATATTGTCGGGGTTAGAATTCACCTACTTCACTCTCATGCAGATACAATTTTACATCCTCTACATCAATATGCTAATGTCAACCCATAGATCTACTCAAACCGTAATTCCTTATTGGAATGAGGCTAAATTTCCTTACTAATAGTCAATCCCTTGAACTCTTAATAAGCAAACCTGCTTTATGCATTAGGGTTTAAGACAACCAATGAGTCAAGCCTCATTCCTAGATACAAGCTCCATTGAGTTTTCTTGTTCCAAATCAAGGTTTCAAAAGATATTTCCACACCCAATGAACCAAATATCATGCAATGGATGGCCAAATCAATGTAGGCATTAAGTGAAGAAACAAGAAGACTAGCATTTAATGATAGAGGCATATACATACACACACACACACACACACACACACATATATATATATATATATATATATATATATATATATATATATATATATATTCAAAACATTTATATTTACATAAGAGTTTAGAGGCTACATCTAACCGTAACAAAAATGGGTTTAGCTTTCCATTTTCATGGAGAGCCTAAGCTTACAAATGGAAGAATGAAAGAGAAAGGAGATACAAAGAGGAAGAATGAGTCGTTCCAACAAGTTCTAGCATACTTCCAAGCTCTCCAAAATGAGTTTTCTCGCGCTTCCCACGTCTAAAGATGAGTTTCCCTTGTGAAAACATGAAGAAATAGGGCCAACTTGCCACATCAGAGAAAGTGGTGCCTAGTTGAAGCTTTCCATCGCTAGGCGCAAGCAAAGAAGAAAAAGAGTGAAGTCCTACATGAGTCGCCCAATGGACTCCAAATGGCGTCAGGCGATGGTTATTTGGAACACTCTGGCACTTGACGCTAAGCCTTTCCCGCCAGGCGTTGACTCCCTAGAATCAGGATAGCGCTTGGCGTTGCTCTTGAACCGCTAGGTGGTGGCTTTTGCTTCATTTTTATAACATTTTTTATCTTCTCCTTGCCATTCAAAGTCATTTATTTGGTTGGGTTTTTGGAACAAAACTTCCAATGTAAACAAAATAGGGATTAGGTAAAATTATATCAATGTAACCCAAAATGTATTTATTTACAAAAACAAGGTAAAATTGAGCTTTAAGTAGGTTGAAAGCTATGGAAGATTTGATTTTGCTAATAAAATGTAACATAGATAATAGTAAAAATTAACATTATCACATGTAACAATGTTGGGAATGTATATCAACCATCATGACATGCCATTTGAAGAACTCATACGCATCCTCAAAGTGCACGAGGTAGAACCTTAGCAACATAGGCTACTAAAAAAGGACACTTTTATTTGAAGCTCATAATAGGAAAAACACCCCTATGAAAGCATAAAGGCAAAAGAATCATAAGAAAACCCTCATATAGTGAGTAAAAAAGGATATATCCTTTATTTCAAGAAACAAAAACCTCTAATATGAAAAAAGAAAGGTGGCTAAAGGGGTGAAGAGCTCCACCTAAACAAGCTACAAGATCAAATGACAAGAAAACACAAGTTGTCTATTGCGAATGTAAGAAACCTAGTGACTTTCAATCAGAGTGTTCAAAAAATACAAAGGTTCAAGACGAACAAATACATTTCTTCAATAAGAATGTCAAAAAGGTTCTTATATTCACACAAAAATACCTAAACAAGTGTGAATCTTAAAACAAACACTACTATAGAATATGCCTTGAAAAACGGTTGGAAGACAAAGATTAAGTCACCTTTTTAGCAAAGATAAAGAAGACAAAATTGTAGTTGTTAATTAATTTTAAAAAAATAAAAGAAAAGGAAGAGACAAAAAAGGTAATGGTTGGAACCATTGTTGAAAGTGTCCGATTTGAAAAAAAAAATTGGGGACACAACAACGATTTTGGTAAGAATAATCATTGAAATTACAAAAACGAAGAAAGTTCTAACCAGAACCGTTGTTAAAAGTGAAGTTTTTTTTCCTTAAATAACTAATTCAGTTGTTCATAATTTACCCCTTGTTCAATTAAACAAGCACTCAAACAACCGATCAATAATCTAATGTAAATGCATATTAAAATAGATATAGTAAATTTATACAAAGTCAAAAAACAAAGCTAAAGTTCTATAAACTAGTTTGCCATCTATCCTAAGGTGTTATATAAGTTTATAAAATATTTGGCCCAAGTTGTTCTGACATATTCTATTGCTTTTGGGATCAATGATTGTTGGTTACTGAAAATCTACAACATCTATAAATTGAATTTAACATAACTAATATTAATTGTCTATTAATAATATGTAATTGATATGCATTGTAAATGTCATTATGCAAGATTGATGTAATAATAAAGGCTAAATGAAATTGGCTTACTAGTCTACTATTTGTTTGAAGTAGGTATGGGACTTCTTATGCAAGGAGAAAAACCATACAAGAGTATGATCATGAAGTGATAGAACTAGTAGCTGCTAATGATGTATGAATTGAAAAGTTCTTATACTACAACCTATTTAAATGGTTTACTATATAGGTTATTATAAATATGAACTTACTCGTAGATGTATAGAGCAAAGTAAACATTTTTTTTCTTCATTATGTCATTGTTGATGTACATTTATGTGCCTTGTCTTTTGTTACCAATCAAATTAATCATTTGAGAGTCCAAAATTTCATGTGTTATGATTCCTCTCATCCAAACACACACCATTCATGTACCTAATTAGTAATAAATTAATTAACAACATTTATAATAGGTAATAAATACAAAGTTTAGGTGTAAGACCCACGAAATTTAAATAATTAAATAAATAATTATTTAATAAATGCGGGTAGGAGAAGCCTTTATGGCATTAAATACTAATCTTCATGATGTGGAAAAGTACTAGCTCAAATGGTTGAGAGTACTTTGATTGTGTGAAAGGACTTGGGTTTGAGTCCTATGTATGCCAATTATGTGTTGTTGTTTATTGTTATTTAATTTTTAGTAATTTTTTTTGGGATGCTTGGGTGTGATAGGTAAGGATATAATGTTTGATGTGTGAATATCATCATGTAATATGACTTGGTTGAATTGGTTGTACATTTGAAGTGGAATTGTGTGGTGATGGGTTCAAACCTTGGTTTGAACAAAGTATTTCCTTTTTGCTAAAATTTACTATACAGAGAAACAGTGAGTAGAGAGTGGGATTGAAGGGCTGGACAGCGGGAGAGCTTGAGGAATTGTTGGAATTAAAGGAAGGAACGCTAGCGTGTCATTTAAGCGAAGGAATTCCAGGTTAGGGGAGTTCCTATTAATTGTTTGATGTTATTTTTATTGAATTTTGATTGAACAGTGATGTATGCGGGGTGGGGATTGCATCGTATCTGAAAACTAGAGCTAAAATCGGGTTTCTGGAAATTTTCCAGAAATCGCCTGGCGGTCTCGCACGACCCGCCAGGCGACACAAGTGATAGAACCAGTTTTGGGGTTTTTAATATGAACCGCCTGGCAGCAGAGGATGAACCGCCAGGCGACACGAACGCTGTGACGCTGTTTTTGGCTATTTTGAATTTATTTGGGGGTGTCTGTGGTACTATCGTAATGTTCATATGCTTACTTGAGAAATTAAGGAATATAAATGTTTGTGTATGTTATGGTCAGCAAATGTATGAATTCTTGAATGAATTTGGGGTACTTGGATTTCTGTTGGGGTTACGGATGAATAATTATTGAATTGGTGATTTTGGATGAGTTGTAATATATAAAAAGGTGTCCATATGAATTCAGTGTGTTTCTGTGTAATGTTTGTAATGGAGTTTACGTCAATATGTTTGCATCTGTTGAAATTGGACTATCTGGATCGCGACTGGTGCGAGAATCGATTGGGCAGAAACCATTTTCATAAGCACCGCCTGGCGGCGTGTAGATTGCCGCCAGGCGACACCTCAGTCGGATGGATATTGTGGCTGCTGGTGACTTCACGTTTTGGAGTGTTATGCTGGACATTTTTGAATGTTTGTAAAGAAGGGAAAACAGAGTAGTAGCTGTCATTAATTGTGGTGGTATGTGATAAGCAAAAAAATTCAGATTGTATGCCAATATGATGTTTGAGAGGTTTGAAATGAATTAATAAGGTCGCACAGGGAATGGGATAAGAATTGTGTTTAGGCGAACCATGTATGCAGAATACTGGGTGAATCTAATTGGATGACTTGGTATTAGCCTATAGTAAAATAATGAAAATGCAGTGGGATGTGTAATCTGGTTGATTGGGGTACATGCTTGAATGAATGAGTTTGACATTTGGAAGTGGTCTATATTACATGCTTCGCTGTTTACAATATGTAATGTGTTGGTTGCATTGGAAATTGTTGATGTGTTAAATTGTGGTGGATTTGTAATACAATTAAAGGTCTATATCTAAGGTATCATAAGTGTGCTATATTTTGATGGGTGTGTGTTTTGAGACCATTTGGGTATCCGCTTAAGTGTCCAAAAACCAGTAGCATTGTGCTACTGGTGTAGCGCCTGGCGGCGTGAGCGAGCCGCCAGGCGGACGGGAGGCGAAACAAAGCCAGCAGTGACAGTGGGGGCTGGACGCCTGGCAGAGGGCGATGGAGGCGCCAGGCGATGACGCCGAGACAAGGAGCCTGGCGGTGTGGTGGTGTCCGCCAGGCGGTGGCGGTACTGTGAGGGTACTGCTGGCACGTGGCGTCTGGCGGTGTGTGATGCCCGCCAGGCGGTCTGGAGCTAAGTTTCGCCTAGCGGCGTGTGATGCGCGCCAGGTGATTTTGGTTCAGTGATAGTGCACGATGAAAAGTTTTCTACATAGCTTTAGGTGAGGTACATGATGCGAGACTTTGGCTGGGGGTCCAGTTACAAGTGTAACCCGTATTGGAATAACACGTGACCATTGCAGGTTGTAGCCTGGTGGTTTAGGAAGTCCAGTGGAGTGTGCGAGTTGTGGCTCGTACGGCGAGGTTCAGATGATTGCCCTCTTCAGAGTGATTCTGGTAGAGTTTTGGTAGTCTGGAACAACTACAAACTTTATGTTTGTTTCGGGGAGCTCCACTTGGGGTCACGGTGAGATGCTATGGCAATGTTATTCCCACGTGTGGACTATCAGGTGGTGGCCTGTAGTCGGAGGGGCGAGTGGACACTCATGCAGCGAAGATCGATCATTGTTCTCACTTAAAGGGTATAGAATGGATAGACGTCTAAAGGCAAGTGGTGGAAGTAAAATGATGAAAGGAAAAAGGGGCAAAGTGCACTATTCTGGGTTTACATTTGTTAATACCTTATTAAATATTATATTGTTGATTTTATTTAAATGAGCTCACCCTATCTGTGTGTGTGTGGCGATGATCATGTAACTTGTTACATGGGAGCAGATGTTGATGCAGGCGAGCAGGCAGATGCTTAGAGATGGAGTGGGGATATCTCTGGGATTTTATTACTAGTTTCTATGATGTCTAAGGATTTACTTGTAATAATTTTTAGACACTTTTGATAGTAATATGAATGATGCGACTCGTCTTTTTATTAATTGTAATGGCGCGTTGGTTATCTTTATTTAAATTTTCCCGCGTTTTTGGGAATTGATGATAAATAAATGAGGTTGTTATTTTATTTATATCCTTATTTATTTTAATAAGTAATTTCCGGCTAGGACGTTACACTAGAGAACATTGAACTTACATCAACCATAACTAGAGAACAAATATGTGTTGACAAAAAGAAGAAGATGAACATCTTCCCCCAAAAAGGAGTTTTGATGATGATGATGACTTATGTAGAAGTATGGAAGACTTGATGATGATGCATGGAAAAATGTTGAAGACTTAAAAGAATGCTTCGATTCAAGAGATTAATTGAAGACTTAAGA
>Ga0214543_1005874_pt1 | contig 22238 bp, 9 predicted proteins | sample CNSS2metaG_FD_160094 | JGI IMG/M metagenome (GOLD analysis project Ga0214543, IMG submission 160094) | Root nodule microbial communities from cowpea collected in UCLA plant growth center, Los Angeles, California, USA - CNSS2 | ecosystem: Host-associated > Plants > Roots > Nodule | place: USA... | reverse complement strand
GTAATTTTTATTATTTTATAAAAATTAGTTAAAATTAATATTAAAGTAGTAAGTAAACGGGTACGGGTATGGGTACGAGATTATACCCGTTACCCGGTGGGGATGGGGATGAGACAAAAGTTTGATACCCGTTGGGTTTGGGTATGGGGATGGGGATGAATTTTTTTACGGGGATGGGTATGGGATAGTGAAACCCGTCCCCGCCCCGCCCCGTTGCCATCCCTAGTTGCCAGTGGGAATCAAACCCCCAACCTGACCTTTAACACCTTTGGCTCACCAGCAGATGCTACCAGTTGTGCTAAAAAAAGTGCACTTTTTTGTAACATCCCTGGCTACCCCTCCTCGGGCCCCAGAGGCTGTCAGATTACTACAGCCCAATGCACCCCAACCCATCACCTTTCTCTGTCCATTCATACTGGGTGGGTTGTTGCCAGTGGGAATCAAACCCCCAACCTGACCTTTAACACCTCTGGATCACCAGCAGATGCTACCAGTTGTGCTCAGCCTCTGCTGGTGAGCCAGAGGTGTTAAAGGTCAGGTTGGGGGTTCGATTCCCACTGACAATAACCCACCCAATATGAATGGACGGAGAAGGGTGATGGGTTGGGGTGCATTGGGCTGTAGTAACCTGACAGCCTCTGGGGTCCGAGGAGGGGTAGCCAGGGATGTTACACATCCTCTCTACTCCTCAATTCTATCCCAACCTCTCTTCTCAAACTGTTGCCATCTCACTGTCTGCCTGTTTTGTGCTCAGATTCTGGAAGGACCAACCCAACAGGACCCTGTGCAACTCCCTCCCTCGGCTCCCTTCCTCCTAGGTAGGTTCCATCTCCGTTTTTGTTCAATTCCAACTAGGATTCACTAGTTAACCTCTGAATTCTGGGTCTGATTGTGTGATTCTCCCTTCTCCATGTCTTGGTGATGGATTCTCCAGATTAAACTAAGATTTCTGCCCTCTTGCAATTTACTTGACTCCACCAAACTAAATTCTTAGCAAAAAGGTAAGGGGAGCTAACTCTTTACTCAACTTTCGTGTAAAAAGTGTCTTTGAGTACTTAGATTGCATGGTTATGTGATTAATTGATGTGTGGAACTACTTGTTGTGTGAAATTGAATTGTTGTGTGAAATTCGTAGCTCTGCATGTGAAGAACATATTGAAATCCTAATAATTTTGCCCAGGCGAGCAGCTCTCGCCTGAGCGAAAGTATCAGAGAGTTACATTTGTCTCTGCGCGAGGTCTCGCCTAGGCGAGCTGGAGTCGCTTGAGCGAGAGATCATCTCGTCTAAGCGAACCAGTTTAGCCTGAGCGAGAGTTTGCTCAGATTCTTGAGGTGCCCAATGTAAGAGGTCTCGCCCGGGTGAGAGCAACTCGCCTAAGCGAGATAACTCTCTAACTCAGGCGAGATCCTTTAGCTTGAGTGAGGTTCACTGCAAAATTGGATTTCTTCTCTATTTCAGATTAAATAAAGTTGTGTTAATTGATTTGATGTGATAATTGTCTATCTTGCACGTAAGTTTTATGAATAATAGTGTATGAGATGGAATTGTGTGAATTTGGTTCATTAGAGGATGTGAATGAATTAGGATTTCAAGGGAAATCCTAAAGAAGATGGTTTTAGTGAATGTAAGGACATGAGGACTCATTTTGGTGGTATCCTGACGCTCCTATAACCATTAAGACTCATATAGAGTATAATGGATTATGTCGAGAGGAGTAGCAGGAGGTCCTAGTCTATGGACCCGATCCGTCATAGACGTGAAGGGGACTTATCTTGGGAGTGGTTGGGTGAATACCTCTTGTGCCCAAAACTCTGCAGAGTTTGGGAACCGTCACAGGTGCAAGCCACCAAGAGCTCCAATGTCACTTACATAATCCGGATATCGAGTCTAGAATTGTGAATGTGTGTTATGATTGTGGCGATTTAAACAATTATGATAAATGTGATAAACCTTGACTGATGCTTAATTATTAAATTGCATGATTTCTTTTTATTTAAGTTAGCTTACCCTTCTTGCATATGTTTGTTCTGTGTGTCTTTCTCTTTTGCAATGATCGCCCTTAATGATTGGCGTGAGCAACTAAAAGTGCAGGTGATGACACACCCCTCCTAGATAGGAGTTTAGTAGTGACTGAGCGTTTCCAGCAGTAGCCTTGACTCTTTGTTTTGCTTAGATGGTTAGGTGTTTTGTAACCCTTTCTTAGTGTAGGCTGTATGTATAGGTAATACATGTATGATGATTTAAGGATGACTGTATTGATACTATATACTGGCCTATTCTTATCATCTGCCTCGAATTATCATAATATAATATTTTGTTTGATAGCATAAAAACTATTAAAATTAAAATGAGACATTACACATGAGGTGAAAGTGGGAGTGGTCATGGAGGTGAATCAACATCAAAGGCCAATTACTCATCATGGACAAATGGAGACCCATCATCACCAGCAAAGCCATGAAAAGCGGAGGAAAAAAAAGTAAATAGATTCGGTAAGGTGTTTCTTCCTGCACCTACTTTTTTCTTCCCGCACCCGTAAAATTTGTAATTGCCAAATTACTCATTATTAAAAGTATAACAAAAATTACTATTCCTCATCTTTTTAATATTTTTTGGATTGAATATTTTGAGAGATATTTCTAAATCTAAAAATATATCCAAAACATCTAATTCAAAATATAAAAATATTTTTTTAATTAAATATTTTAAAAGATATTTTTAGATTCATAAATAACTTCTGTATAAGAGTTCTATAAAACAGATGACGAAGACCAAGCGGTGATGTCGTCTTTCCTAGAAGAGGGGCCCTGCCAGTGAAAGAGGGAAGCCACAGCTGGGTAGAGGGGGCAAGGTAGGAGAGGGTAAAATGGTCATTTACCAAGTATATGAGGGTACAGGAATAAGAAAGGGAGGTGCAGGAAGAAGCTGCCGATTTGGCGAACAAGGACATTTGAAGGCCCACGGTCTATTTTGTACTCTCATTTTAATAGCCCAACTCAATGTGCTGTCATAATTTATGGACTTCTCTAGTCCCTTTTTATTATTTCTTTTACCAATTATTGCACATCAAAGACATGATTTTTTTACTACAATTGTCAATTAGTATATTTTAGTAAAGTAATTTAAGTTTTTACAAATGGTTTATTGTCAATGGATTTAAATTTTACCTATAACAAAATAAAAGAAATTGAAAACACATACAAAATTAAAAACCAAACAAAAATTACACTTTTCTAAAATATAAGGTGTAAATTGCAAACAGGAGATACAAAGTTGCAATTTGGCATAGATTTTACAAGTACGAAAGAAGAAGATCGTCTCTATTATTTAGAGACTTCATAATTAAAAATTTCTTAGTATTACATTATCACTTAAAATTATATATATACATATACTTCTTTTGAATTTAACTATTTGAATATTATTTAATTATCTATATTTATTATTCTCCTTTATTATAACAAGTATGATTTTATTTGATATTTCTACATACATAATATATATATATATATATATATATATATATATATATATATATATATATATATATATATTGCATCTATGTATGCCATTAGTAAATTAAACATTGAATATAACTGTATTTTTCGGGATCATGACTTCTTATTCCTCGTCATAAACAAGATCGTTAATTAATATTGGTTGTACTATTTTATATGTATGTTTTAAAATCTATAACACGAGGCAAAGAAAATCTATACAATTTTTCAAAAAAAGTATGTTGTATTTCGGTAATTGAAAATAAGATCCACTTGCTTTCCTGACATAACAGTTTCCACATAGTTTTCTTTTAGACGATAATATCCACTTGGTTCTTGACTTTAACATTTATTTCCTTTCCTGAAAAAAATAAATTATACTTACAAGAAAATGTAAAAGGAAAAAAAAAGTGTGAATGCGATTACTGTTAGTGTGAAATCGCGTTTATTGATCATTAATAGTCCACACTTGTTATGGGTCTTTTATGAATAAATAAATTTAATCCATGTCAAAAATATTTTTTTTTTGTCTAATAATTTTCAATCGCACTATTTGCATTAAAATAAGAAAACAATTATTGTTGCTGGTGTGATTGTTTTAATTGGAAAATAAAAGAATTTGAGTGAACAGATATGTTTTGTCTCTACTTCATAAAACTTTCGAGAAAATTTTAATGTATATTCTTCTTTAATTTTGATCCATAATTTTTTTTCCTAATTTTAATCTTAATACTATAATCCAATTTTATTTTGTTACTAATTTCTTTTAATACTTTTTAATGCTTGTCTAATTAACCCGTACACTTATCTATTACTTTAAGATACCTTTAAGAAAACCTAAGAAATAAAAAAAAAAGTATTAAAAGATAAAATAAATACAAAAAAAAATGAGGATGGAAAAAAATAGAAAGATGAATAAAGAAAATTCAAATTTTAATTTAGTCCATATCTTAAACTAGTATTGGGTAAATTAATTGTACAAGTAGTATTTGTAAAGGAAAATAAATTAATAGATAATAAACTATTAAAATTAAAACGCATGATATTTGTTATCTGTTGACATTGTATATTCATATTTATTTTAATTTAAACTAATGAAAACACATAGTTAACTTTTTTATTATAAAAAATAAAATTATTATAGTTATAATTATAAAATAAATATAAATAGTGTTTAGAGTTTTATTAAAGATAATCGAAATGACTTCAAATTGATACAAATAAAAATATTCTAACAACTAACTTTATCTGACATAAACATGTCAACTCAGGTCGTATGTATTACTTAGTATAAATCTATAGAATTTAATGAAATGAATAATGTTAGTTATTAAAGAAGGTGGGTAAAGAAGAAAAAAGCAATTCATATTGTATTGAGTGCATTCATGATGCTTCTTTACGTAAAAGCTTGGTGAATAACAAAAGAAGAAAACCCGACGAGTGAGTTCAAAATCACCCAATTGCAACAAAAGAATGTTCGACAATAATTTATTTTCAAGTTTATATAAAAACTCTTTTAGAAAATGGGAGATAAGAGTTTTTATTTGCATGTGTCAGAATTCAACTAATTTTCTCTTGAAGGTGTTGTGAGAACACAATTTGTGTTCATGTTAGCAAACTATGTGAGAGAGCGCAACTATTATATATGTTGAAAGATGATACTTTTTGGCGAGTTAGAAAATAAATGTTGTCCACTAAAATTTAGAGTTGTCAAAGTGAGTTAGAATTCTTAGGTTAATCCAGTCCATCACGAGTTCAGACTGAGTTGAGTTGAAATTTTTTTATAAATTTTAGTATCGGTTAATTTTTGACTCGGTCCACCAAGAACACGACTCACCCGATTTGAATCTGTGATGAGCCGGGTTAGTCCACCAACCCGCATGGTGACACATATTATGTTGGCTTTGCAATGTTGGGTTGTTTTTTAAACCAAACACATTGGTGGGTTGACAAATGAAAACATAGTTTCAACAACATCAATTGCGACTCAACAAGTAGATATATTTGCATCCCTCACTCACTGTCGACTTTTTTTTCTTCCATTCTTCTGGTATTATTGATTATATAAGCAATCACTTTATAACCTCATGTTTTATTCCCAATTGTAATTTTCCCTATTTTTCTTTTCAGTTCAAGTGTTCACTGAACAATTAGGGTTCTAGCTCTGCATCATGTACCTTGTTGATCTATTGAGATTGCTCTGACGACAAATCTAAGGTATAATTAGTTTGCTGAAAGAAGTATTACATTCAATAAAAGATTGGGTCATTATTTTTTGTTTTCATTCTTCTAGTATATAATAATGTTTTCATTCTTTTTTTGAAATACTTATGAATCCTATTGCATTGTTAGAAGAACTATATAAATACTTTAAATATTATTCCCGTGAAGTGTAAACAAAGTTTTTTTTTTAATATTTGAATATTTAAATACATAAATAAGTACTTTTTAATATTTGAATATTAAAAAGCATAATCAATACATGACGTGCATAAAAACATGATGTACATGATTTATATAAATACAAAGTAAAGCTCATTTGATGAAATGGAAAAAAACATGAACTTCCATAATTTATATTCATTGGTTTGTTTTTCTATTACATGTATGCATGGCTCTCAAAGAATCAAGAATTAAGTTATTACAATTTAAAATAATTAAGTTTATACTTTTAAAATAAGTTATTTATTATATAGTTTTCATATTTTTTAATTAATTATTCAAAAAATATATAAAATTTTAAAAATATAAATACACATACAATAGCATGAACTTTCCTAGTAAATTCATAAACACGGTTTCAATTCAGTAAAATAATTGATCAATAACAGAAATTTCTACAACAATTACTATTAACAATATACACCCTATTTCAATGAATATCCCTCATTTTTTAATAACAGAAATTATATTTTTTTAATTAAGTAGGTTAGTGAGCCGATCCATTTAACCCATCAACCCGTAATGGATCGGATCGAATTAAAATATTTTTAACTCGTTAATAAATAAATCAGGTTAGGTTAACCTACTAAATAATCAACTCATGATGAATTGGATTGGGCCGGACCGTATTTTGACGGCTCTACTAAAATGTTGTCCTCGTAAGAGTTGGGAGTGTAAAATGAATATTCGTGTTAAGACTAAAATAACTCATTGAAAGAACATTTGTTATTTGTTTAAATAAAAGTAACATAAGAAATAACACTTATTTATATTTCGAGACGTGAGTCTGTCTCATCAAATTTAGGTGATTAGTTACCTTCTCAAATTTAAGTAGTTGGTCAGGAAGGTTTAATTGGACAAACCAATATACACCAGTGAGTACTTCTTTTTCTTTAACCTTTTGCATTGTATGTTATAACTGTTTAATTAGAAGAAAGGAAAAAACTAAAATTAAACTTTTTCTTTACTGAACAACTACATATTTTTTTTTATTGTTTTTTTTTTTCTTGAAGTGTCGTTCAACCTTTTATTACTTATTACTCAATTAGATTAGAGGATCAAATTTAAAAAAAAGAGAGACTAAATTAAATAATAGAAATAGAAAGAAAAGAACATCATTGTTTTTTCAAATACTAACATGTTAATTCGTATTTACGGATCACTTAAGTAACGACGACTTCATTTGTGGGATCCAAGGCATCATAAAATGTTTCCAAGCAGTTTCATACTCATCCAGGGATATAAAACAAAAAAATTGGAACATAGTAAATTTTCTCTTGGCATGCTTGTATTGTATTTGCCTTATCAATCAGAAAAGCTTTAGTTACATGAAGCACAGTGACATTTATACAGATTCCATCCCCACAATGCACTTTTACGAGATTACAAGGTGGTGTACCTTCATCACTCATAAACATTTACATGCAACAGTTATCAAATCACTTGCGCTAAAACTTGTGAGGAAGCTTCCGAGGATCATGAACATGAACATGAACATCATAGAGCACTGTGTTCCATCACAAGCTGCCATATCTTACTTCTGTGTTTGGCTTTTGCGTCTGCTAATGAAAAACCAGCAAAGCCTACCACTCTTCTCACGCCTGCATCACATCCAAAAATTGATTACTAACTCATTAAATTACAATCACGATACTGGCATAAATTACACAAGCAAATATTTGGTAAGTCAAGATTTATATTTACTATCCTTGTTACTATTCATAAACAATGTTTCATAATTGGTTAAGCGATTTTCCTAATTCAAAGTACACACTCCATACCAGGTTGCCTTACACCTATGCCGTGCTTTGCAACTAGGTGTTGTCCCTTTGTGCAACAACTTGAACACTGAACATTAGAGTATGGACATAACCCCACTTTTCTTCTTCTTATTGATATTAAAGTTCTTAAAAGAAGCACTGAAAAAGGTGCTGTCGCCTCTTGAACCGTGACAGTCATGGATTGATTTTTAAGATACTGTTTTAAGGCAAGTTCAAGCAACCCGACAACCTATGCGCGTTGCACCTTTTTTGGGCGTTGAAATTTTACTCTGACTTTTTAAGTCACAACGTATTGGGTTGAATGCAACATCGAGACACCAGATATTTTTTTCGGCTTTCAAGCAGATATGCTTCCTAAGAATCAGTTAAATTTGAAGGACAAACAACTGAATGTTCTGATCTTGTTGTTACAAGAACCAAACAACCATTGGAAAAAACAACTTTCGACTAAAAAACTATAGCTGTAGTTTTAATCTGTTGTTACTTTTAAATCTTTGAGCATTTATGTTTAATTTTTGGACAAAACACGCAATTTCCTATATGCATCTGTTATGAAGTGGCTCGAACGAAGATGGAACATACCTGCTATTACTCCTGCTATTGCTGCTGCTGTTGCTGTTGCTACTACTGCTACCGGAACTTTTGGAACTGCCACTATTGATACTGGATTCACCACTGTCACTCCCTTTACACGCGGAAGGGCTCTTCTTCCACCACTCCTTATCAACACCACCCTTTGTTGATCCATCAGGTTTAGGGGTAACTCTTGAACTGCTATTCCCAGAGGACTCACTCTTCTTCTTCTTGCTCTTGTTCTTGTCCTTAGACCCCAGAGAAAAAGGAAGCCCCATTTTGAGGTAGAAACCTCCACGGTCAATGTTTCCGTTTCTCTTCACCTGCGTCATCTTGTTATCAACCCTTTTACCGGCACCGCTTTTGTCCCTCTTGTAGACGGTCAAATTCCTCCGCTCCTCCACTGCGGTCTCTAGCCTGTGGTGCTCGACGAGGTCCTTCAAGGAGAGCTCGTAGTTGGACTCGGGCATGTTCTTGACCATTTCCATGAGTTCCCTCTGCCCTCTAACTATGGCCTGGGTCCTGGACGTGGGTGAAAGGGTGCGGTGGTCGTTTTGGCTGTGTGGGGGGCTGGTGGTCCACATGGGAGGAGAACAAATTCCGGAATCATCCTCGTTTAGTTCCTGAAAAGGCGGTTTGGAAGGCCACATAAGAGAGTTGGTGGGTTCCCATGTGGTGTGAGGTTTGTGTCGGGTTCCGTCGTACAGATGAAAAGAATCGGTGGGGTGGTGTGTCCTGGGATCAAGCATGGCGTTGGTTCTCTGTTCTGTTCTGTTTGTGTTCTGTTTTAGAGTAAACAGAGGAATGAATGAAGGAAGGAATATATGTGTCCGTGTTGAGAAGAGAAGAGCGTGATGATGTGTTGAGGGACGTCAGGGTTTGGCTGAAAGGTGTAGGGTGATGGTATTAATTTCGTGGTAAGGAAGATTTAAAATGACACATAAAGAGAGAGAGTTAAAGAGGGGTCTAAAAAGTCAAGGGATTCTAGATAGTTGAGGATGATGTATTGTAATTGCTGCAATTTCCTTTCACATTTCTCGCATTTCTACGTCTCTCAATTGTAGGTGCCTATGCATAATACATTCAATAATACTTTATAACACTCTCAACAACACAAACAATTCTTTAGCATTTTTTTCAAATACATTATGACATAACTAAAATAAATTTATATCATACTTTAGATTCTCGTTATAAATTTTAAATATTTATTTAATATAAATATACTTTAATATTATAAATAAAATATCGTTTTGACTAAACGTTTTTGAGAGCAGTTCTTCGCAGGAGTATTTCTTTTTTCAAATTGAAACGTTTTTAGTAACCATAAGTTTTTGAGTCAACCTTAATCAAACTTGATGTATGGAGCATCAATTCTTTTAATTTTCAATTATTTGAAATGTATTTTTAATTTAATTTAACAGTTAATTAAACAAAATATCAATCGTCTCAAATTATTTTTCCTTTTTTATCTGTTGACTTAATATTATTCGCTAACAATAAAAGGTCGAGTATTATAATGTATGTTATTTTATATAAATATAAAATATAAATATTATATATATATATATATATATATATATATATATATATATTCTAAAATATATTTTTATTGTGAGTTTTAATTATGTCAAAAAAACCATCTTATCTATCCATTACATACTATTTTTGTACAATCTCTACTTAAACAAAACTATTAAAACTCTTAAAACTATCTTTGAAAAAAGTTAAAATAAATGTAATATTGTGTCCCATCGGGTGTGGGCTTACCTAACTTTATACCAGAATTCAACATTAAGATTAACCAAATCAACATTAAGATTAACCAAATGGATCTACCACGTATTCCTCAACCTCCCTCGTTTCAAATCAACCTCACAATTCTCCCACCACATATCACTCGCTTAGCGACATTTCCTCTTTAAACCGCGCACAACATTTACACATACCAATGTTAACTTACGAGAAGACAAATTTTACTAATATTTCAGTTTAAACATTCTCTATTCTTTGATACGGTCTCACTAAAAATAACACTGTTTTTATGGATCCAAATCGATTAAAAATTTGCAAATTATTAAGAAGTAGACTTTAAGGATAACTCAACCCCACAAAACAAATTTGTAAGATAAGGTTTGTATCCACTTATATACTATACATTTACTTTATCTATAATCGATAAGTGAGACTTCCAACAGACAACCCTCATGTTGATGTATATACATCTCGAATGTGAAACTTAATATTAATAGGTGATCCACAACAGGTGGAACAAATATACCCAACAAACAACAAATCTCATTAGGATAGACTTTAACAATGACTATGATACCATGTCAAAAAGTGAATTTTAAGTCTATCCTAACAAGATTTGTTGGACATATTGTTTCATCTGTTATTTGACTGTTGTTAAACCACTCATTCATGTATAATATCACTTACAAGATGTATATCTGGACATGAGAGGATGTGTTGAAAGTTACACATCAACTATAGATAAGCTAAATTTAAAATACATAAACAAATATAAATCCCACCTTACTAAAAATATAAATTAAAAGGTATAAATTTTTAAAAATCAAATTATATAATATTATTTAATTCTTTTAATATACATAATGGTTACACATGTAATAATATTAAATATAATTAAAATCTTAAAATTCTAATTTTTAGTATTTTTATTTTATCATTTATTTAAATTTTATATTTATAATAAAAAAATACTATAAAAACTAGTATATAAACAAATATAAATTTCACTTTACAAATCAACTTTGTGAGGTTAAAATTCACTTCTTAACACAAATCACACAGAAAAACATATTACACATAAATTGATTGAAATTTAAAAGGAAAAGATGGAGAGGCCTACTAGTTTAAAGGCAGTGCCCTTGTTAATATGTAGGGACTTGATTTCAATACCTTGGGGGCTCCTATGGATGTGGCCTTTTCATGTCTGCACTCTTTTTTATTACAAGCTTTTGGCGATGGAATTCAGTAAAGGCCATTTCTTCTTAACGTTTATTTTGTTTTATACAAGGACAGGGTACTTTGGAATTATTTATATTTCTTCATTATAAGTATTTATCGCTTGGGACACTGAAGAATGCCCCAAAGATTCTCTAAAACGGCATGAGAGAATTAATTAGTGACGATGAATCATCATGCTCATCTTAATCTTTCTTTCCAATGCACATCAACACATAATCATAGCAATCTTCTCCATTACGAATCTCTGCTGAAGGATCATTATATGCTTATCATTATGATTGTTAACAAATAATATTGAATGTTTCCGAAGCATCATGGATATGTAGTTGGTATATCAAAAAATCAGTTCTTATAGAGTGAGTGCTAATCAAACTCTCCAACCCATATAATTGCTTTGCCAACACAATTACATGTCCACAATTCAAGCTTCTTACAGCTTTTAAAACACATTCGTTGGTTCGGTGAGGCTTATTGGTCCCCTAGTCATGTTTTAGCTTTCAACCAACACTTCCAATTTCTTGTATTTCTAATAAATTTTATTATGCAATCAACAGAATTGGTGATTATAAATTCAAGAATGTTAAAGATACAAGGGAGATGAACCATACTCCAAATAAATACCAAGTACGTGTTTGGTGAGATACAAACTATATTATAATAACTAGTCTATCTGTCACCTTTTCATTTGATAAAAATATTGCAAGTGTTTTATAAGCGTAACGTTTTTTTTTCTCTCTCGTTTTTTAGTGACTACAAAACCTGTCTTCATTTATTGAGCACTTTTTCTTCTTTACCACAATTTTGAAACTTGATATAAAACGCCAATGAACCCACTAAAAAAGGCAGAATATATAAGTTGGAGATTAAATTGAATTACATAGCGTTAACTAAATTCTTTACCAAACCTAATATCAATTTTCGTGATGCAAAAGTTGGCGATTTTCTCCTTCTCTCTCTCTCTACCGTGTAGTACTATAAGAAAATATTATGTAATAAAATATTTTATGAAAATTAAATGATAATCTTGTCTTGTAAGCACCAATTATTATTAAATGAATAGAATTATTTGTAAATTGATAAGAATTCAAACTAATTAAATAAAATATTTCTATACATGTTCAATACTGTGATGCATATATATATGTATGTGTGTGTCATTTAGTTTTTCTTTTATAAAAATACGTCTTTAATTAGTCTCAAGAGGTAGGTAGCTAAAATTTATGATATAGCAAAACTTGAATAGGAAATTGAAAGCGAAAGTAAAGAAAAATGATACAACTCATAAAAGACATTTGATTTATTTATTTATTATTATACGGGAAAATTTATTTTGAGGTCTATATTATTTTACCAAAAATCGAAGTAAAAGGACGTAGCAGATATAATAATTATTATAGAAAAAAGGTTCCCTTAATTGGTGAGATAGAAGCAGTGGTTATTAGAAGTAAAGTAATCTTAAAAAGAAATTGTGAGAAACATGGCACATTAAATAGAGTATTGACATGCACATGCAGATGTTGGTGTGGCACAAACAGAATCGAGAAGATCGAAAGAAGACAGTGGGTGATTTGATTTGATGAATTATTAGAGATTTAAGAGTTTTGTGTCGTGTTTCTGCACCGCTAGTTTGAAGTTGCATGAATTGGCCACTGCACTTGTCTGTTTCCATTACTTAACGTGAAAGAGAAACATAGGATATTTAACTCCTTCTGTTGAGATTTTCTTGAAAAATAAACATAACAAATGCATATCATACTATATGTTTCATCCCTCTTTCTTTCTCATTTCGTTATCTCCTCCACCAAATTATCACTTTCGTAAAATCTTTGGACCCACACCTCCTCACTATTCACTTTCTCTTTCTTCTGCATAACATAAACTACCCTCACACTACAATTTGTTTGACTTACAATAATGATTGTTTCGTTTTTTAAATATTTAGGGATAATTTTTTCAAACATATCTGTGTTCTGCAATTTGTAAGATGTTCTTAAAAAAATGAGTGGTAATAATTACAAGCAGAAGCATTATTTCTGATATGGCCCTCCCTCTTGCGATCTGCAATTAATAACATGTTGACTTTTATTGGTTTTGCAAGCAACACTCATTTTCTTCCAACAAAAGTTTGAGATCACCACCAACTCCATAGTTTGTTTGTGATGAACTCGTGATGGTATCTATTAAGAATTTTTGTGGGTCATTTCTTTCTCTCTCTCTCTCTCTCTCTCTCTCTCTCTCTCTATATATATATATATATATATATATATATATATATATATATATATATATATATCCATAAACTTAATTATAAGTGATTTTTACTCTCATTCTTAATCACGTTACTGTTGCTGTGTGTGTGCATTTGCCGTAACTCACAATGAAATTACATTTGCCTAACTCTAATCATGATATACACCTAATTATGAATTATGATGAGAGGATTTTTTTAATAAATTCAACTAAAAAATAAAAAATATAACTTCTACAGGAAATAAAAAAAAATGAAAATGACACAACAATACAAATGATTGGTGAATGGAAAAAATTGTGCTATCTTAACCATTCAAATATATATATATATATATATATATATATATATATAAGATTTTTTTTTTCACAAAAACTTATAAATAATTTATCCTAAAAAACATTAAACTTCTATATGAAATCAGTTAACTAATTACGAAAGTGACTAAAATTTTACTTACACTGTAAAATTATTAGACTTATCAAATTCATCCGTCAAACTATTTGATTAATATCTAACAGTAATTTAGGTTAAAAAGTGTATGATTATAGACTATAAACGATTAATATGAAAGTCTAATATAAAAATATACCGTTTTTATCCTTCTTATGATCTTTCCACATGTTCTATCAATGTAATAATCAATTCACAACCCCAATTCATTGACTCTTTTTTGTTATATTATTGATTTTCTTTTTAAAATAAACATTTTTTTAGCGTACTTTAGGTCCAAAGATTGAATTTCTTGAAGTCATTGATTATTTACATACAAAAGAGTTGAGTTTTTTTTTTTATAATTGAATTAATATTAAACCTGACCAGTCAATTGTAATGTACTAATTTACATTCAATTTTTAAACCTGTATAAATAAAATTAGAGAAACTAAATAGTACTAGAAAATATAATATCATAATTTAATGAAATTAAAAATTAAAACTTTAATAAATCAATGCATAAAAAATGAAACTTATTATATTATTTTAGTGAATAAAAAAATAGTCTTTTCGATTTGTAAAGCGTGGACTAAACGGGTTATCTGTTACCTAAAAACAAGGTAAATATTATTATCTTAATTTTATACGACAATATCATAACAACTGTAATAAACATTTAAGGTCGTATTTTGATTTTCGCAATTAGGATGCGAAATTATGAAGTTTTAAGACTCATCATATTATAGAATATTAAGTGTTATATAATTACAATATTAAATATTATAAATATGAGAAATTTTTAGGAATTATGAAAATTTGTAAGATATAAGATATATGTTAAAGGTGAAACTTGTTATGAGTTGAAAAATTTTCCTTATTTATCATCATATTAATTAAATCAAGATAAGGACGTGTTCTTTCCCTTTTGTCGCATTTTACAATATGGTCAATTGGTAATCATACGTGAACAAATTGAAAATAGTTGTCGAATGACTTTACGTGATTTTTTTAACTGAAAATAAAGTCACACAATTATTAATCCAAAAATGTTTTCTTTACAAATGCGAATTTTAGCAAGATGCGGACTTAAATGAGGGGAGAATTAAACGAATGTTTACTGTAACCACATCAATTTTTTAATGCTGTTAATGGTAAAGGATAATACTAATAATACTAAATGATTAAGGTTAATTAATAATAGTAAAGTGAATTTGATTTTTTAAGAGTTATTGTATAATTTGTGATGTGGCTGTAAATGAAAAATCCACTTTCTCTATTATAAATATAATTGAGGTGGGTTGGTTTTTACCATTAGGATTAACTAAATTATTTACAAAGTTACAACTCCAACTATTTTTTATTAATGTCATTAATTTAATTTAGCACATCAAGTCATAATATATAAATGGGTCTTTATAACATGCATCTACATATAGATATTGGTTAAAGATAATTAATATATTTAAAATCTACAAAAAATCATAATTAATTATAATATTAAATGAAATATGACCTAATCATAATTAATACAGTTTTATTTTATTTAAAAGACAAGAATATTCATAAAGATTGTATAGTTGTTATAATATTTTATTGAATATTTATTGATAAAAATTAAAAAATAATTAAATAAAAAAATTAAAATTACAAAAAGGATAGTATTAAAAAGGTTAAAAAATAGTATTAAAACCTAACAAAATTACAAAAACAAAAATAAAAATTAAAGTATCAATTTAAGATTTAATTAAATTTTCAAAATACTTATTTTTAATATTTAGAGATTTTAAAGGATATTTTTGTCTTTATAAAATCAATTATATTCATTTATACTATTTTAATTAATAGAATTAATTATTCCATCTTTCAATGTAAAAATGATAAAATCAAAACGTATTTATTATTCCTTAACCACATTCTCCTATATAAATTTATGTTAACAACCCTAAAATTACACAATTTTATCCTTCATTTGAGGAAATTTGTGCATCAATAAATTATGTAAGATTGTCGATGGATACATTCTACTCTATCACAGTGAAAAGTACTCACACAATGTTATAGCCACAATTTAAAGGGATGCTGGAATCGTGGACTAAAATGAAAACAAAATATTATTTAGAGGGGTTAAAATAAAAACAAGTACACTGAAATAAAGTAACGTGTTACATGATATGCTGAAGCATACTGTTATTGATTCTCAATATGTTGGTCATTAACGGCTAAAACTAACACAAAAATTGAATACTGCGTGGATTATTTTAATTTTTTTTTCAAAAGAAATAAAATGTAAACAGTAATTATATTAGAGAATCTAAAAAATGTATTTAAGTAAAGATATTGCATCGGCAGCAGCCCCTGCACCGCAGCCAAAGGATTTATTAGGAATAATGGTTTATAAAGCCGACGGCTAATATTTGACTTTGCTCGTATTTTAATCTTCTTCCTATGTTTAATGATGTTATTATATCAGCAGTGATGACATGCACCTTTTCTTGTTTCATTAAGGTTGGATTTTTACTTTGAATAAATGTCATACACGTGTATGACTGGTGAGTAAAACATATTCTGTGGTTGCGGCCTCTTACAGTTTCTTCTTCCCAAGCTAAGCAATTTTTAGAGACTATCTCGTTAACACGCTGAATTTCCTTTTCTGATCTTCTTCCATCAATTCGCTTTCTAGAAGTGACAACTGGTTCTTTTACACCCTGTTACAAGCACAACCATAAAAAATTAAAATGTTCTTCGTGGACTTAAGGAACGTGCATACCTATCTTACGTGTGTTTCAAGATATGAATATTGATGAAGAAAAGGGTAGCTACGTGAGATATAACACCGGCGAGATCACGAGGGAGAATAAACTAACACAAATGATCTTATGCATTCGTATTTTTTTTATGGCAGGGCCAACAAACAGAACCAAACAAGCGTTTTGAAATCTAGCACCTAAATAATACTAAACAAATAAAAGTTCTAGAGAAAATGATGCAGCTCATCTAGAAGGCTATTTCAAAGTCAAAAACGTCATTATTCATGATTTTAATAAACTGAGGCCACAAAAAGAGACAAATTATAATCCCCACGAGTGGCGCGAAGACTGCTGTGGCCAAATTCTGTGGAATTATTTGGATTTGTTACTTCACCGTCACCACTTTGTATTGTATATCTCCTATGTTTTTCGTTCTTGTGTCGTATTCCACGCGCTTTTTTGTTTTTTTTTTTAATATCCATGGTTTTCATTCATTTAAATATGTTTTAGTTATTTATTTTCTAGTTATTAATTTTGTCTAAATAAAAATTAAAATCGTGGTGATTTGTTTTGGGCCGAACTCGTGAAAGTAGCTTTTATGTGATTTAATCACGATGTAGATTTGGGCCCGAGCATTAGGGTGGTGCAAAAAGGTATCCCAGTGAAGCCCGTTCCAAATAAATACAGGGAAGAGCGAATAATGCGATGAATGATAATCGTGTTGCATGGGCGTGAGTGCCGCTTCTGTACTGAACCAGCTCCTCCGCAAGGAAAACCTGAAGCCACAGCAACCCCAAACCAACGCAGTGATCCAAACGATCCTCACTTACCTCAAAGCGGGTCGTATCCGAAAAGCTACTTCCATTCTCTTCGCCTTCCCAAAACCTTTTCCATACTCTCTGTATGCCCTCTTCTTCCGCCTATGTCCCTTCCACCGCGCCATCGTCGAGGCTCGCAAGGTCGAGTCGCACTTACTCACTTTCTCACCCAATCCCCCCATCTTCCTCCTCAACCGCGCCATCGAGTCATACGCCAAATGCCACTGCCTCCGCGACGCCCGCGAACTGTTCGACGAAATGCCCCGACGAGATGGCGGCACTTGGAACGCCCTCATTACTGCTTACTCCCAATTGGGTTTCCCAAACCAGGCTTTTTCCTTGTTTGTATGTATGACTAGGTCCGGGTTTTGGCCCTCGGAGGTTACTTTTGCTAGCGTTCTTGCTTCTTGTGCTGGTGATTCTCAGCTTCTTCTTTCCAAGCAGGTTCATGGGCTGGTCACAAAGTTTGGCTTTTGTGGCAATGTGATTCTCGGGAGTTCACTTGTTGATGTGTATGCCAAGTGCGGGGTTTTGGTTGATGCTCGCAGGATGTTTCATGAGATTCCGCAGCCTAATGCTGTCACTTGGAATGTGATCGTGAGGCGTTATCTCGATGCTGGTGATGCAAGGGAAGCGGTTTTCATGTTCTCGCGGATGTTTTCCACGGCGGTTCAGCCGATGAATTTTACTTTCTCTAATGCTCTTGTTGCTTGTTCCACATTGTCTGCACTCCAGGAGGGTATGCAGATTCATGGGGTGGTTGTGAAGTTGGGCCTCCAAGAGGATAATGTCATTTCGAGTTCGCTTGTGAACATGTATGTCAAGTGTGAGAAGCTGGAGGATGGTTCTCGGGTTTTTGATCTGCTTGGTTCGAGAGATTTGGTGTCTTGGACTTCCATTGTTTCGGCGTATGCAAAGAGTGGGAAAACTTTGGAGGCAAGAAAGCTTTTCGATAAGATGCCTGAACGGAATGTGATTTCATGGAATGCAATGTTAGCGGGATATGTTCGGTGCTTTGAATGGTCCGAGGCGTTAGATTTTGTATATCTCATGCTTGATGAGATTGAATATGTGGATCATGTCACACTCGGTTTGATGTTAAATGTATTTGCGGGTGTTTCGGATCATGAAACAGGGAAACAGATTCATGGATACATCTACAGACATGGCTTCCACTTGGACATTAGGGTTAGCAATGCCCTTCTTGACATGTATGGTAAGTGTGGGAACTTGGACAGTGCCAGGGTTTGGTTTAACCAGATGAGTAAGTGGCGTGACAGGGTTTCTTGGAATGCTTTGTTGGCTAGCTATGGCCATCATCAATTAAGTGAGCAGGCGTTAACAATGTTTTCAGAGATGCAGTGGGAGACAAAACCAACCAAATATACATTTGGAACCCTTTTGTTAGCTTGTGCAAATACCTTTGCCCTTTACCACGGTAAACAAATTCATGGATTCATCATTAGACATGGATTTGAGATAGATACTATAATGAGAACTGCTTTGGTCTACATGTACTGTAAATGCCGTTGTCTTGAGTCTGCTATTGAGGTTCTGAAGGGAGCAGTTTATAGGGATGTGATAATTTGGAACACCATAATTTTGGGATTTTGTCACAATCATAGGGGTAAAGAAGCGCTTGAACTTTTTGTGATGATGGAAGCAGAAGGCGTCAAGCCAGACCATGTGACCATAAAGGGCATTCTGCTTGCTTGCGTTGAAGAAGGCCTAGTTGATTTTGCCATTGAATGCTTTAAGTCACTGAGCAGTAAATACAATGTCCTTCCTCGACTGGAGCATTATAACTGCATGATTGAACTCTACAGTCAGCATGGATCCATGCATGAGCTTGAAAATTTTATGAGGACAATGACCATTGAGCCCACACTTCCTATGTTGGAGAGAGCTCTTGATGCTTGTCAGAAAAATGAGTGGTCAAGATTGGGAGAATGGATTACAGAAAAAATTAATGCATTTAAACACTAATTAATTTCAACCTGTAGGGTGCGTGCATTGTAGCAGCCAGGGCAGAGCAGGCTGGTGTTGTCATAAAGACAGTAAGTCACATGGCAAATACATGCAGTGGAATATAAGTGATCAAGGTTTATATTGATGACCATCAGGTTAATACATGGGTGTGCTGCCGGAGCATGGATACTTTCTGCCGTTGCAGTGAGCAAGACATTCTCCACTTTTGCTGAAACAAGATGATCGTGGTGACTATTTTCCTGGGATGTAGCAAGCTTTAGGATTTACGATGAGAAGTTTATGTTTTAAGTTACAATAAGCATATGCAAAGAGAAAGGACAAACTCCGCTTTTATCGGAACATTGCCAGTTGATAATGGCGTCAAGGAGTGATGATTGGCATACTTGGATTGGAGTTTAACATTCATTTGAGGAAATCATATTACATAGAGGCATTGACCGGAAGTGTCGTATTTTGAAACAACCTGTTTCTTGCTTGGAGAATAAATTGCACAAGTAAGCTTTTCACTGGATTTGAAATTCTAGACCACAACGAAATTATTTGCTGGAAAATGTGAAGGATCGTTAGTGACAGTTGGCATGCTGAAGTATGATTGCTACCTCGGTCAAATACCCCAATGAAAGGAGGTTTGTAGTTAACAATACGGTGGAATATTCTCGGCAAGATAGTAAAGTAGGAAGCTGAGAACTAATTGTTTAATAGGACCATTTTGCTTAGGGGTGTTCAATATGATCATAATGTGATCTTAAGGGAGTGAATATAATTTTCTTTATAATTTTTATTATATTTTTTATTAAATAGTTGAATGGTTACATGAGAAGATAAAAAAAAAAAATTAAGATGGCGAATTATTCATGTTTTAGTGAGAGTTAATTAGTAGTTAAGATTGAAAGTTATTTAGTGAAAGTTAATGTGAAATGTAGAAGGTCTTATCTACTAGTGAGTATGCTATTTTTGCATTTCTTAGGTTTGCCCATGTGAAATTTAGAATCGTGTATAGTTTTCGTTAGTTTTCTTTGTTTCTAGTCTTAGTTGGTTGTTTTACACTTGTAGGAACTAGGTTAGATTGAATCTATTTGCTGTTTTAGGATTAGCTTGTTTAATATGCCTATTTTTGCTGTCAAATAGTGAAATTTTGGGTCTACACATAACAGATTTCGTTTTTCTTGTTATTTTTTACTTTTAGCTTAATTTTTATCTTTCGTATACCAGTTAGAAGTTGTCTATATACTTGCTTAACTGTTTCAATTGCTATATTAGGGCAGTCTAAGTTGTTAGGCTAGTTTAGGATGCATTTTCTAGATTTGAATAGTGAATTTTGGGGTTATGATTTTTTTGTGCTAGTTTTCATGTTTTAAAGCTTTTTCAAGATTTAAGCATTTTTTTTTTTCAAAAATGAAATATCTACACACTGTGATATACAGGACATTTTTTTTTTGTTCATAGCTCCATTTTGTTATGCAATTAAAGTTTCAATTCTTCTTTGTTTTTTGAATTTTTGAATAGTCTGACATATCTATTTATTTTTAAATGAAATAAAAAATGATAATATATAAAATAATACTAAAGATAAATATATAAAATGAATGAATTAAAACAATAAAATCCGGTTTTAGTTGTTAAGAAAATAAACTTGATAGTAGACTTGTATCTTAAAGTCTTAAGTCTTTTTTTCGTTCTTAAGTCTCAACTTTTTTACAAACTTACAAAGTTATTTATTTTAAGATTAATCATTAATAAAAATAATTAAGAAATATATATTGCTCTTCTAAATTTAATAGTAAGTCTTTTTTTTCCTCGAAACTTGAATTATCTTTTTATAGAAAACTCAATTTTGAATTATGTTCCAATTAATCTATTATCTACCAAAAGATTAAACTATAATTTAATTAATAGTTTTGTAAAAAAAATTCAGTTTCTCAAGATATATTCAAAAAGAAAAACTTTCGAAACCCGTAAATCTAAAAGTACCTAAAAACAAAACTAGACAAAAGAAACACATTTTTAATTCTAATACAAATTCAAAACAGAATAAAATAACAATACAAATAAAAGAAAAACATACTAACCAGAAATGAAAAACATACTAACCAGAAATGAGAGGTAAGAGAAGTCATATAGAGATAAAAGAAGAAAATAAAATTCAGATTGATTATAAGAGAATAAAAATAACTAATCATTTTCTTTCTTATAAACAAAATTATAATTCACTAAAAAAACGTTTTAACTCATTAATTATCATTTTTACTACCAATCAAAATTAATGTACACTAATAATAATTTAATTAAATTTTATTTTCAAACATAAACTTATAATTAATTTAGTAGAACCATATTAATAATAAAATATTTTTTGAGGCCACTTTTATCTTAAACATATTTTTATAATTAGTTTAATAGAAGTATATTAATTAATACTAAAAAAAAATTTGAGATTTTTTTTTCTTAAACATAATTTTATAATTAATTTAATAAAAAAAATTAGTAGTAAATTTTTTTTTTTGAGACATTAAGTCTAAAGTGCTAAACTCGCTTTATCCTTAAGCAAGAGCGTGGGGTGAAGGATTTTGAAGAGAAGAAATTGAAGTGATCTGTGGGCTAGATTAAAGTGAGGTGGTGGAGGTGGTGAATTAATTTATAAAGAGTGAGAGAGGTAATATTAACCGGGTTAAAAGTAAAAAAAAAAAAAAAAAAAAAAAAAGAAGAAAAAACA
>Ga0214543_1005872_pt1 | contig 22239 bp, 17 predicted proteins | sample CNSS2metaG_FD_160094 | JGI IMG/M metagenome (GOLD analysis project Ga0214543, IMG submission 160094) | Root nodule microbial communities from cowpea collected in UCLA plant growth center, Los Angeles, California, USA - CNSS2 | ecosystem: Host-associated > Plants > Roots > Nodule | place: USA... | reverse complement strand
AATAGAACAATTTTAAATTAAAAAAAAAAAAAAAAAAAAAAAGAGAAAGAGAAAGAGAACAATACACAGCACAATTCTTCCATTTAAATTTGTACATTATCTCACTAGAATTTCTATCACGGTCTTACAAAGAAAAATCAGAGCACAACTACTTCAGGTTCATTTCTAGAATTAAGCTTCAATGCAAAATATATCAAGTGTAAAAGGAACTAGCTCCAGAAGACATACCGCCAGGATAACTCACAAACAAGATCTTCGGGAGCATCGGGAAGGACCTAAATAAAATTCACCCGTGTGCTGTGATGCAATCTTTACAACTTACAAGTTAATCAATAAGCAGTATAAAATGTAAATACCTCATCTTCATATGGGTTGCAGTGACTTTTAAACCACAGCCTCAAGAACTCCTAAAAAACGGATTCTTAAATATTAGGGAATTGGTGACTATCTATATTTCATAGAAAAAGGTTAAACACATTGAAGGCAATGCATCCACTATGCTCATGTTTGGTTCAGCTTATTTTTATTTGAGTGAGCTTGAAAATAAGCAAATATTTTCCTAAAAATAATCTACACCAAACATGCATTAAATCTATACAGTAGAAAGAAAAACAACTCACTTAATGAGGAAAAGTAAAAGTTGATACAGATAAAATACCTTGTCAATATTTTCAGGCTCAAGACCATTTTGAAAGCGCTCCAGGTAAGAATTGGCAATCCAATATCTACTTGAATCAGGAGTATGGACCTGGAATTTGGAAAGAATTTTATCACATTTGTATAATTAATATGTGAGTGCCTTTGAGAGTTCAATAAGTATTATCCATCCGGGATAGCGTTGCACCTCATCAATCAACATAATTGAACCATCATTTGCCTTCCCAAACTCATATTTAGTGTCTACCAATATGAGGCCATGCTCTGAAGCCACTTGCTGCAAAGTCAATCAAATGGAAAAGTGAAACAAAGCAAAGGGAAAAATAATTTAACAGCAGTAAAAATATAGATTGTGCACATAGGATCAAGCCATCAATCAATGGATCAATCACCAATATTCCTAGGGGGAGAACCCTAGGCTCCTTTTGCACACAGGATCAAGCAACCAATCAATGGATCAATCACCAATATTCCTAGGGGAGAATACTGGGCTCCTTTGATGAATAGATCTTATAATCAAAATTTGGTCAATAGTCAGTGATGATTTACACATAAATCTCCATCAATTACTGTGGAAAAATGAAATTTGTACGCAAAATATGAGATTGGTAGAAATACAAGGAAGTTGTTTGAGTGGGCTACAGCTCTTGAAGTTGCAGCAAACTGACCACTAAAGCAGCCTTTCTTAGATATTTCGTTGACAAAAATGACTTAATTGATATTAGTGTCGTTGGAATTGTGATGATGACTTCAGTGATTGAGTAATGTATTTACACTTGGTTTGACATCATGATAACATAAAGTTTGAAGCAAGTTGCTCATACTTATGCAGAGACACATTTCCCATGCTTATACAAAGTTTGAGAACAAAGCCATCTATTTTATAATTAAGGAATGAAGATATGTTCCTAGCTTTTATTTCTTCTCTACTATGCATGGCAAAGAGAGAACATGGGAACAGACCAAGCTAACTATTCCAACATGCTGCTAACTAGTGCATACAATATATTCTATAATTTCAAGAATAGTGCATCCAATACCCTGTGTGCTTCCTAAAGATCAAAAAAGGCTTAAGAAAGCACTAGGATAATGGGACTCTCATTTTACCTTTTTACTTCTAAAACTAAAAAAGAACCTCTTCAAAACTATGGTCCTTTAATGTAAGATATGTAACATTAATACACTATGGATCAGAATTTTAGAAAGCAAGGTTGCTATTAACAGAAAAATGTATAAATGATTCCGACCACAGACTTTCACGAGGGCTGGACTCTCCCCCAACAATTGGAACTCTACAATTCACAAGATGTCTGTGCCTCTCAACCTTTTTCCTTGTTTATAGGAAACATGCCATCATTTTCTAATTATTTCAGCTCCCAGCTCCCTAACTAACTAACTATTCCACTAAATATGGGTTAACTTAAATAACCAAATACATGAAAAACAATATAGAAATTAATTTCTACAGAATAAGCAAAAACATCTTGGTATTTGAACCACCCAATATCATAATCAAAGGTGTGACTAACTTGAAAGAACAAATGAGAATATGTACATCATTGAGTATCATGGAACTCTCTTCCAGAGAAGAACAGTTTTTACATTACACATACTGATTCATAAAAGTATACCCTAACTATAGAACAGACGTCGTACAAAATTTAAACCATAATACTTTTTGTCTTTTTCTCCTTTTTCAGTTTCAAAATGAGTTGCTGACACATCATCTATCCAATGTAACCCAGATAAAATATAATCTTAGTTATATATATATATATATATATATATATATCACATTACTTAGAAGTTATTTCTTGTTTTGCACAAAAGAAAAAATGTCAGTTTACAAGTGTGATTTTAGTGGCTACAGTGAGAAGGCACTTCATTGTGTCCTGTATTTCCCAAATTCAAAAATGACTTAGCAACCGTAGCTTATTACCTGTCCATATTCAAACAAGGATAATGCTTTTTCACTCACTGCTTCATAATCAGATCGAGTCATCAGTCCCCTTTCTATAATCTGCAAGGGAAATGCATCAAAAAAGAAAGTAAAATTTGAGATAAAAACACTGTTATCAAAATATAATCATTTTGGTGGAACTCCATCATCACACCTTAGTAACTCCAAGAACAAGAATATTCTATTAATAATCATGAGGATATCCTAGGCTTTTTATTCATGCTTCCTTTTACCAACGTACCAGGTTAGTCCACTACTCCACTGTTTAACAAGAAAATCTACAATCATAATTTGCTCATTTCGTCACTGATCTTGGATGACATTTTCACAGAAATAATCACATAAAAGCTGCAATGTAAAGCAAACTGAAAAGAAACATCATTGATGATTTAACACAAGCATCCTCTTTTATAAGGGGGCAGGAACTAATTGATAATGCAAGTCAATATTATAACAAGATCATCATTCGCTGTAAACCACACTGAAGAAGCTGGTTGCAAGAAATAAAACTAGGCATCATACCTCATCTGGAGTGACTGGAACATCATGATCTGCAGCTTTGGTTGTAGGAGTGAGTATATTTTCAGACAACTTCTGATTTTTTACCATTCCTGTCATGTTTAATGTCCTATTAAATCTAGGAACAAACATATTTTAAGAATGAAACTCAAATAAGATATCCCACCATCTGGGAGGACATTTCCACAATAGTTCCGAGAACCCTTGTTGTAGACTGTCCATAGAGATGTATCAGTACTTCCAGTTACAAATCCTCTTGCTACAAAGCCAGTAAAATGTGTCAGCAGATGGTTGTTAGAATCCAAACCTTCCATTTTTAAGAGATTTAAATATTTTACAACACATCACAAACACAATAAAATTAAACTTCAAAGGCACAAGACAATATGTGGATGTTCAGCAAAAGCCCAAAATAAATTTAGATAATCATGAACCGGGAACTGTAATCAATGTCTATCAATTACTCAAGAAAACATTATGGATTCTCTTCCAAATTTCAAAATAATAAAACAAAATGCTGCCAAGGATATATCCAGAGTATCTATTATTTTCCCAAGTTACCTTTTATAGCAAAAGTACTCCTCTTCTACATCCTACATTAAAATATATCTCCCTAGCAGAAAAAACATCTGTTTAAGTTACTCCAGTATAATATGCCAATTAATCAACAATCACAGTACCTATCAAAGCATTTAATAATTAACCTGACAAGCCCAACCATCTTTGTTATTTTCACCATTTCTCAGAATAGTATTGGCATTTCCAATAAGAAATTCTATTATGTGAGAGTTCAGTATTTAAGTTCAGACATATCATAAGATAGCTCGGATCCCCACTTGCTCCAATAAAAAAAACTCTCTCATTTATTCTTACATAGGAAATCACATGATATGGTATATTACAAAATAAAATGGAAAAAGAAAAACTGCAATTACATGATAACACTCTTTCACGTTATGGTATCAGAAGCTAAAGGTGATTAATCAAGTCGTCCAATAAGCCAACAGAAATTGTTTGGATTAGCAAATTACTCACCAACAAACTCAACAGGGAAAACTGAGCATTTCTTAGCTATTGTAACATTTTTATCCGGAGCCGATACAACTGCATTAGGAACTATCTGCTTAGTTCTTTCAAACCACCACAAACTTGTTTCATTCAAAACCTGCAATTGGGAGGGAAAATGATCAGGTTATTAAATGCTAAGTGTTCAGTAACCACCACTCCACCAACCAAAAATAATTTTCCAAGCATCCTCTTATTCATCTACAACTTCTACATCAAAACAATTAGTTTAAGGATTCAGATCATCTCCTTTCCCTTAAGTCCACAAAGTGTTATGTTAAGAGCAAAAACAAAAAGAAACACAAATACAAATACCCTGCTCAGATACTGGTTATTCCTCTGATAATGAAAATTGTGCTTTCTTATACATTATCTGCTAAAACGCATGGACACAACACAATACTACACTGGACATGAATATGGCAAACTTAAAAATTTCAAAACTTGACATGCCTATAGCACAACACACGATACACATTTCTAAAATTTAGAGAGAGAAATGCAGTTTGTCTGATTCACTTTTCATCCAAAATCTATAAGTTTTAAGAAAATTATTTCAAAAACAGGTGTTCTAGAAATCAAGAAACAGAATTAGATAAATGTTTTGTCATCCCCTTACATTATTTTCTTCAAATGCTAAGAAGATAAAATTTTAGAAAACAGCAATGTGTTCGAAAGAACAAACAATTTAAGATGAGCTCATAGTACTGAAAAGTTTTCGAAAAAAGTACACTCAAAAGGTCTAATATTTTCAAATTTACCATGAGTGACTGTAGACATAATAAAATCAATAACATTTATCTAATCATTCCGGTATCCTAACTCCTCCAAGAAAAGAATTCGTAACCATTCAAACCCCGAAGTAATCACACACCTGGCCTTTGAAAGGAATGGAAGCAAGAATCCTATCAAACGCACTCTGCCGATCAGTGGTCACCAAAACAAGGTAATCCCCGGCGTCGTAAATATCTCGAACCTTCAAACACATAAAAAAAATTTCTCAATCCAAACGACACATAACAGCGAATAAATAAATAACGGTTCCAAAGATGGCACACTTTGCCGCGGGTTTTGGACACGAGACCGGGAACGGTGTTATGGAGATTAGTTTCGGAGAGGCAGTTAGAGAGTCCGCTCCTTCTGATAACATCAACGACGTCGTTTCTGTGAGGACTGTTCACGAGAGAGTCTCCCAGAGACGGTTGTTGCTGGCCTTCTCTCGGCATCACCGAGGCGCGGATTGCTCGAAATCCGTGCGGTTTGAAAGCGATTTTGGTTACGCGCCCACGCGCCGCCGCAGAAGTGCGATTGATGGGTGATAGAATCTCGGCACCGAAGGTTTTGGGAGGGTTTAACGCAACCGTAAAATCGCCCATTGTTTACTGAAACTGAAGCTGCTTCTCTTACTGTGTTGACTACGGTTGCGTTGCGTTGCGTTTTGCAAAGGGCCAAAAAACAACTTGACTTATGATGCAATTGAATGGTGAAATAAATAAATATGCAATATAGTAATATAATATAGCTAAAGGCAACTAAAATGGACGGCAAAAATTATGAGACAGAAATTAAAAACTAAAACATACAAATCAAAGCAATATAAGAAAATAATAGAACATTATTAAAAAATAATAAAAGGATATGTCATATACGTGTTTTTCTTTCCTAGGAAACAAGGAAAATTAAAAAATTAATCATAATATTAGTATGGATGATTCGGTTAATAGCAAGTTTGTACTGTGATTGATTTAATAAGATAATTTTTTTTTTTAGAAAATAGTTTACAAATATTTCTTTTCAAAATAGTGTGATATATAAGTAATTTTAAAATATAAATTAAAGATAGCATAAAATTTAATTAAAATGAAAAGTTATCATTAAATCTTAATAATAAAAGGCTATATTTTAAAATAATAATATATTAAAAATAAATTTCTCTATATAATATGAAAAATTAAATTAATTAATTATTTTAATTATTTATTTTTTAATATAAGAAATATATAAACAAAATATTTAATTTATATTATTAATTATTTGAATATTTTTATTTTAATTATTCATTTTTTATAATATAATATATTAATAAATAATTATTAAAGTAATTAAAATTACATTATAATTGACTGTATAAATAAAATATAATTACGTAGAGGAATATTTTTGTACCGTTCAGGGAATGGCCGACCTCAACGTGCTCATCAGGATTCCGACTTGATAAATATTTTTCATAAAACAACGTGTTAGTCATAGGCCGAGGTGACGAGCATTTAGGCCGAGGTGACGAGCACTTGGGCCGAGGTGGCCGAGGTAACGAGCACTTGGGCCGAGGTGGCCGAGGTAACGAGCACTTGGGCCGAGGTGTCCGAGGTGACGAGCAAATATCACTGGATTTTAGGAATAACCACCCACATGCGAGATTTCAGGAGAGAATAGTGGAGAAGTGGGTAGGTTGGCTAGCTAAAGATCTGGCATTAAAATAGCAGTTTAAAGACTGAAGGACTCTATATATACATAAGGGATTAAGGAAAAAAGGGGGGTGAACTCAGGAGTGAGAGAGAAAATTATTGTTCTGGTTTGGCCATCATTCCTAGACCGGAACATTGGCGCCCACCGTGGGGCCCGATAAAACGAGGTCCCAACCACAATAACGTAAAAAAAGCACGATGATAAAGTACTCCACGAAAAGCATCTACGGCGGAGTTGGCAACGTAGAAGAGACGACAGAGGTCTTTTGATTCTCGACAACAAGGGCTCGTGATGATCTCTGATGAGGTTTTAGCGGTGGCAGTCTTGACGAAACTAAATGGAGAGGTGAGCTCTAGGCCGACCTCGAGCAAGAAGGGGTTCAACATCAGTCAGCCTAAAATCACCCACACAAGCACGATGCTAGACAGAGAGGTAGGCTCTGGACCGACCTCACTACGAGCAAGTTGAAGCCTCAGTACGCTGAGAGTTGGCCGACCTGACCGACCTCGCTACGAGCGAGTTGAAGCCTCAGTACGCTGAGAGCTCTCCTTGGTCCGACCTCGCTACGAGCGAGTTGAAGCCTCAGTACGCTGAGAGCTCTCCTCGGTCCGAACTCGCTACGAGCGAGTTGAAGCCTCAGTACGCTGAGAGTTGGCCGACCCGACCGACCTCGCTACGAGCGAGTTGAAGCCTCAGTACGCTGAGAGCTCTCCTCGGTCCGACCTCGCTACGAGCGAGTTGAAGCCTCACTACGCTGAGAGCTCTCCTCGGTCCGACCTCGCTACGAGCGAGTTGAAGCCTCAGTACCCTGAGAGCTGGCCGACCTAACCGACCTCGCTACGAGCGAGTTGAAGCCTCAGTACGCTGAGAGCTCTCCTTGGTCCGACCTCGCTACGAGCGAGTTGAAGCCTCAGTACGCTGAGAGCTGGCCGACCTGACCGACCTCGCCACGAGCGAGTTGATGCCTTAGTACGCTGAGGGCTCTCCTCGATCCGACCTCGCTACGAGCGAGAGAATACCCCAGTACGCTGAGGACTCAACTCGGATCTGACCTCGCTACGAGCGAGAGAATACCTCAGTACGCTGAGGACTCAACTTGATCCGACCTCGCTACGAGCGAGAGAATACCTCAGTACGCTGAGGACTCAACTCGGATCTGACCTCGCTATGAGCGAGAGAATACCTCAGTACGCTGAGGACTCAACTTGATCCGACCTCGCTACGAGCGAGAGAATATCTCAGTACGCTGAGGACTTAACTCGGATCTGACCTCGCTACGAGCGAGAGAATACCTCAGTACGCTGAGGACTCAACTTGATCCGACCTCGCTACGAGCGAGAGAATATCTCAGTACGCTGAGGACTCAACTCGGATCCGACCTCGCTACGAGCGAGAGAATACCTCAGTACGCTGAGGATTCAACTTGATTCGACCTCGCTACGAGCGAGAGAATACCTCAGTATGCTGAGAACTCAACTTAATCATTTTATCTTACTTGTGTCAGTACGCTGAGAACTCAACTTAATCATTTTATTTTACTTGTCTTATGTTGAGGTCTCCCTAAGGCCGACCTCAGCTCGATCATTTTATATATTACTTGTCTTATGTTGAGGTTTCCCTCAGGCCGACCTCAGTTTAATCATTTCTATCTCGAGGTCTCCCTTGGGCCGACCTCAGGTTGATCATCTTACTTGTGTTCTTTTGAGGTTCCTTCAAGCTGACTTCAACTTAATCATTTTACTTATCTTATGTTGAGGTCTCCCTCAGGTCGACCTCATATGGTGAGGTCTCCCTTAGGCCGACCTCAGCTTGATCATTTTACTTATTTTATGTCGAGGTCTCCTTCGGACCGACCTCAGCTTTATCATGTTATATATTTACTTGTCCTATACTAGAATATGTGGACGACTTATGACAACCTTTCATCCCAACAAGTTGAGGACTCAATGTTGGAGGACTGTGTACCGTCAAGGGAATGGCCGACCTCAACGTGCTCATCAGGATTCCGACTTGATAAATATTTTTCATAAAACAACGTGTTAGTCATAGGCCGAGGTGACGAGCATTTAGGCCGAGGTGACGAGCACTTGGGCCGAGGTGGCCGAGGTAACGAGCACTTGGGCCGAGGTGGCCGAGGTAACGAGCACTTGGGCCGAGGTGTCCGAGGTGACGAGCAAATATCACTGGATTTTAGGAATAACCACCCACATGCGAGATTTCAGGAGAGAATAGTGGAGAAGTGGGTAGGTTGGCTAGCTAAAGATCTGGCATTAAAATAGCAGTTTAAAGACTGAAGGACTCTATATATACATAAGGGATTAAGGAAAAAAGGGGGGTGAACTCAGGAGTGAGAGAGAAAATTATTGTTCTGGTTGGCCATCATTCCTAGACCGGAACAATTTTATAATCAATTATCCCACTTTGTAAATTTTCGTATAACATCAAGGAAAGTTTAGAACTAATTTTTTTCATGTTTTCATTTTCCAACTTTCTATATATTACAAACGTTTGAATATTTCAATAAATCTAAAATCCGTTTTAGGAGTGGGTTTTTTTTTTTCATCTTTGTAATGAAAACTGGCAGTCTCTTACCTCATTTAATTATATATGTTTTTTCATATAAAAAAAATTGTTGTGCCAATATGTTATTACAATAACAATATGTTGCATAAAGGACAAAATGAAATAATACACATTAGATTCGATTTATATACACAGAAAAGTAATTAGTTTTCAATTAGAAAAGCCATTAGTTAGTTACGTGTTTATTGTCATATACACACATCTATTAATATTAAGAAAAGAAAATACTACCAAAATTACTACATTATCCATTTTCTTTTATTGACACGTGTCATAAAAATTAGTTTTTTCGTCATTTTAAAATACTAGTACAAAGGGCCCTGGGTTCGAATCTTACAAAAATAATTTTATTTTTATTTTTTCATTTATTTATGATTTCAACTATAATATTAATTATAAGTAATATTATTATTTGTAATACTTTTATAAGTAAGTATTAGAATTGTTATAAATATTATTTGTAGTGACAGTAGTAAAATTATAACCACTATTAGTATTGTAATAATAATAATTATTATTATTGTTATATGCTACTATTATATATTATTAATATTATTAACAGTATTAGTAGTAAATTTATTACTGTTATTAGTAACAACAATAACCATCTTGAAGAGTTTGATAAACTTTGAGACATGAGAGTCATTCCTCGACACAAACCTTGTTCTTTTTTGTGAGAATCATTTTTTCAAATTGGGTTAGTTAACTTTGTTAGTAGTTAACTAAGTCAAATGTTGGTAGATGACGTGTTTCTATTTTAACATAACACTTTTGCCTTTGTATAGAATTGTCTTCCTACTATTCAAATAAAATGTGACACATCAATCATTCAGTCTAAAATTCCTAGCTTTCTCTAAGGTTCCAATAGAAAGTTGTATCAAGTTTGGTTCTCTAGGACCATGAACAACGTTTTGTGCTTTAGAGATCACACCTGAGTTGCATCCTATAGTGTGCATGCAACATGGCTTCACTACGCATGGGCATGCAGAGTGACTGAAGTGGGAGTGGCTCATTGTTACGTTGTGTTGCTTGTTGTGTGGATACGAAGGATGTTGTGGCAAGAACCAGAGAAAGAATGAGGGATTGTGACCAAAATGGTAATTCTTGATCAAATAAAAGTACGTGAAAGAATTATCCTACACTTATTATAACTACTGGCTAGAGGGTATAGTCATATTCCATAATTGAATCTTCCAATTTTAAAAAAGAAGATCTGGAATCAATGGAGTACACAAGTGAAAATGTTGTTCAAATTCCAAGAAGTGAGTGATGTGGTTGAAAACAGGTGTCAGGCACTTGGTTCAAGTTCTACAGAAGTGCAAAAGGCTATGGTCAAGAAGAAGGATAACAAGGCACTATTTATACTTCATCAATATGTTGACGATGTTCATTTTGAAAAAATTCAGAATGCAACCACTGCTAAGGAAGCTAGGGGACATTTTGGTTCGAAGTCATGAAATTGGAGACAAGATTAAATAGGTGAAGTTACAAATGCTTAGACTTAGTATGAGGTTTTGCAGGTTGAGGACGATGATAGAATAAGTGAGCATTTTAACAAAGTGCTCAAAACCACAAATCAAATGAAGAGCTATGGGGAATCCATTATAAAACGCTTGATTGTTGAGAAAATCATGAGGTCTCTACCACAAAAATTTGATTGCATAGTAATGGCTTCATAGGAGTTTAAAGATCTTTCAATGATGAAGTTTGAAGAACTTTATAGCTCATTGGATGTACATAAGATGAGATTGGTCGATAGAAATTCCATCAAAATCATAGAACAAACCTTATAGGCATATCATTTTGCAAATGATGAAAGAAATAAGCATAAGAAGTTGAAAGGAAGGAGAATTAAAGAAGGTTGGAAGAATGAAAGTAGGTCTGATTCTTCTAATAGAAAAAAAGGATCATAAGATAATCACAGCAAGAAAGATAAAAGAAATGTGGAGTGTGTTATCAACAACAAAATGGGCCACTAATCCTATTAGTGTCATGCAGAGAAGGGAAAACAAGTGAAACATAAAGATAAGGAAGATTATGTGGCATGGGAAGAATCTGACTCAGAACCACTAATCTTGATTGTGAGCACCACCGTAGAAAATTCTCATACTGAATCATGGTATCTTGATTCAGGATGTTTGAGTCACATGATGTGCCATTAAGAATAGCTGATCAACTTTAATGAAGCAAAGCAAAGAAGAGTGAAGTGAAGTTTGTTGATATTATGAGACAAAATGGATTAAGACTAGTGATTTCAAACATATTGCTTGTCCCAGAAATGAAATGCACCTTGCTCAGTATAGGTCAGTTGGTGCATAAAGGATTCACAATAGTTATGGGAAACTATGACAAAATTGAATTGTTTGATGTCAATAAAAAAATTGATTCTAAGGAGTAAGATTTCCAAGAATAGAACATTTTAGTTAAATATGAGAGTTGTTGATGTTCGGTGCTTGGTTTTTATGGAGACCAATGATGATAGTTAGTTTTGGCACTCAAGGTATGGTAACCTTAATTTAAAGGCTTACAACAACTTGGTACAAAAATTATGGTTTCTGGAACGCCTGTTATCACACTTCCAGAAAGTGTATGTGAAGTTTATTTAGATGGAAAGCAAACCAGAAAGCCATTCTAAGCACACTTGAGCATTAAATCTAAAGATTGCTTAGAAATTGTGCACTCTAATAGATGTAGACTATTTGAGGTTCCAGGTTCCCTCGCTTGCTTGAAGTAGGTACTTCGTTACCATTATGGATGAGTTTAGTAGGATGATATGGTTGTATGTGATAAAATTAAATAGTGATGCATTTAAGACATTCTTGAAATTCAAGGCATATGTAGAAAGGGTGAGTGGAAAGTTGTCAAAGATTCTAAGAACAGATGATGAAGGTGAATTTACCTCTAGTGTCTTTGAACAATACTGTCAAAAAATGGCATTGTGCATGAGATCATTGCACCATATCTCTTAGCTACACCAGCTCTTCTAGGGAAAGGGAATCCCTGATAAAACCATTAGTGAGGGTTAAAACATTCAAAAACGTTAAAAATAATTCCATTAAAAACAAATTATTTATAGTGAATGTTCTTACCTTTCTTCTTGTTATTTCCCTTTTATATTAGTTGTAATTTTTCTTTATTATAGAGGGCACCTGTTTACCTACATTGCCATTTTATGAGTTTTAAAATTTTTGGTCAGGTGTGAAAAATTATTGTTGATATGATATTTCTTTAATCAAGGACTATATTTATAGACGATTTTACTTGAGGCATCGAATTAGATAAAAACTCTACGGATTATGGGTCACATATTGAAGATTTCTAGTGAAACTACCATATATATTTGTTTTGTACATTGAGTTTTTAATATTTCTTTACTTAGCTTGATATGATAAATCAATTTAAAAAATAAAATAAAATAAATCTATTTAATTCATTACTGACAATATATAATTACATAATTAATGTTGTTCTTTGATATTATAGACTTAATTTCTTAATAGAAAAAAATTCTATAGAAACTAAAAACCAAAACAAAAGTTATTTAGAGACTAAAAGAAAAATAAACAAATTTTAGAGATAAGAAAAATATATTAAGAGTTAAAAAGTAGTTATATCTTAATAGTTATCTTTACGTTTATTGGTTAATATTGACTGATAACTTATCTTATTTTCAATCATTTACATTAATTAATCACTATTTTAATCATACATTAATTTTGACTTATCTTTTTATGCTGGCAGCAAATAGTAAATGTTCATCTTTAATTGCATTTTTTTAATTAGAAAGAAAGTTAATTATCAGCATAAAAGATTCTATTATTTTATTTTATGATCACCATAATTAGGAAAGTGGACATTAAATTATCTCCATATGAGATTAATATTTGATTAAGGACTAATTGATACTTTTAAGGTCTTTGTCCCTTCCTAATCCTCCAGGGAATCAAGCCCAAATCTTTCTAAACAAATTCAATGCATTATCAACTAAATCACACTTATTAAGTTTTCTTATAGACTTTGAATAATCTAATAAAGTATTTTATGCAATAACATTTTTCTATTTAAAGTGGGAAAGTTGGGAGGCTTATTGTTTCCGTAGATATTTTTGCGGATATCATTCCTAGTTTCTAAACCGAATCGTAACAAAAACCGAAAAATGCCACATAAAAATGGAAATTCATGCAGTTGTTTCCATAACTAAGGAGACTTTTATTCATTTTAAAATTTGAATCATGATCAGATCCTTTAAAAAGTATTATTTTTAGATACAATAAAATCAACGTGATAATTAAAGTAATCGTACTCATAAATAATTTGTCAAAGATAATATCTAAATGGAGATCACAATGAAAACAAGATTATATGCAGACAACAAACATGTAGAAACTAGTACAACTTTTTCTACAATTCAACAAATTTTTATTAATTTTTAAATACTAATTGAAAACTAAATCTAAAAAATAAACAATCAATTAAATCGTAGAATAAGTTATGGATTATATGAACCATTAAGAAAACATAATCGTAATTTTAACTCTAATATAGACCAGGAAACGACTTTCGCCGTTAAGGATGTCTTGTGTTGGAATCAGTGGATTGCATGTCATAGCGACCAATCCAACTTCTTATTGCTTAAAACGGGTCTATTGAAGTTGACTGGGCTTGATTTGGGTCATTAAATCAGCAGAGGGCCCAATTGGACAAACAGATGGGGCCCATCTGTTAAACCACGTGTCAATAATCTTTTTCGGTTGGTCTATCCAACAAATAAAATAAACTAAAAGGAAACGCCACGTTACGTAACCTCAATCTTGTCCGCACATCTAAGCCCTCACTTGGGCCGCCAAAATAATCAACCCCCAAAACGAGGCCCTCTCTATATTCTTATTGTGGTATGTTCCACACCATAATATCCCCCAGAATATCTTAAGTATATATATAACCTCTAAGCGAAATGATAGAGCGAGAGTGTCACAGTGAGAAGACTGTTTGACTCGAGAACAAACAAGCACCGTCGTGGTTCTCTTTTCTCGCGTGCCGTACGGTAATCCTAACCGAACTCACTCGCTGCTTCACCTCTTCACTCATTAACCCCAATCTCCGATCCCTTAATTTTAGGGTCTCACACTCGATTTCTGGTTCTCTCACTGTATCTCACCTGATAATCTTTTTTTTTTCTACAGATACCGGTGTTTTTTTGACGAGAGACAGGATCGGGCACTATCCGCGAATGCGATCACCGAATGAGATGAAAAAGAAACGAAAAGAAAGCGAGGCCAGTGAGCGGTCGAACTGGCCGGAGGTTTCGAGGTCGCATTACTCGCTGGAGCGTGGTTCGAGGTTTAACAAACGGTGCAGGGAAGACGGCGTGGCCACGGTTCCCACTCGCGGCGCGTCGTCACTTTTGACCGCGGCGCGGGGATTGAAGCGGAAGATAGGGTGCATTGACGATGCCACGCGGATGGGGAGGAGCGTGAGGATCGAGGACGATTACGTCATCGGGGGGAGCACGATCGGGCAGGGGAAGTTCGGGTCGGTGACGGTTTGCCGCGCACGTGCGGGGGGAGTGGAGTACGCGTGCAAGACGCTGAGGAAGGGGGAGGAGACGGTGCACCGCGAGGTGGAGATAATGCAGCACGTGTCGGGGCATCCTGGGGTTGTAACTCTGAAAGCGGTGTATGAGGATGCGGAGTGTTGGCACCTTGTGATGGAGCTGTGCTCCGGGGGAAGGTTGGTTGATAAGATGAGGGAGGGGCCGTGTTCGGAACACGTGGCCGCTGGGATACTGAAGGAGGTAATGGTGGTGGTTAAGTATTGTCATGATATGGGCGTGGTGCATAGGGATATTAAGCCTGAGAATGTTCTGATTACTGGAACTGGGAAGATAAAGCTCGCTGATTTTGGCCTCGCCATCCGAATTTGTGAGGGTAAGTTGACACGTGATAGATGTTTGGGTGATCGGTTTGGTTAGATTAGGTTCAATCAAGGTCTTAGAATTTGAGTTGTAGTCAATAGGTTGTGATATGGGTTTGTGATAGTTGGCATTGCAGATAAATGTCGCCGCAACCGTTATTGCGGCTAACGATTGCGAATTTATCGTGATCTTGAAATTATGGGAAATTGCGCAGAGTTGAGGCTGAGACTGTGGTTTTGGTTGCAGATCGGAGTTTTGTGACAGATGTGGTTGTTGCAGATTGCAATTTCTATTCAATCCTTAACTTGTTTGGAAATTGCAAGCATCGACCGCTGCAATTATTGTTGCAGTCTTAGTTAGGGATTTCATGGTGATTCTTGACATTGTAGTAATTGAATGTTGTGGTCAACTATAATTGAGGTGAGGATTGTCTTCTTTGTTTACATATTTTGATCATCTCCACTAGTTCATGTGATATCTCTGTTTCAAGATTTTTACAATGTCTTTGCAACTGCAATCGCAGTAGCATTTTCAACTATTTTCTGCTATATAGGATTTGTGATAAAAACAGTAGCTGTGGCTGTGACCGCAATTTAAAGTCTCCCGTTTAATTGACGGTCCTTGTTGAAATAGATTGAAAATAGTAAATGTTGTCTTAAACTTGTTTGATAGAGGAAAATTCTACCCTGGTTAGTCTGCTGGTAAAATTTCTAGGCGGGTATGCAAGTGTTTTTGACTATGTGATGAAAGTGTGAAGAAATTCTAATGAGCTTTTAACTGAAACAGTTGCTGATGGTGTTCGTTTGACTGGTATTGTTAGTTACAAGAGTAATTGAATTTTGGAATGGATCCTCTCATGTTAAAAAGATGATATTCTTAAGTGTGATGATGTCACCATTGACTGTGTAAAATTTTCACTTTATGTTTCAATATTTTATTTACAAAATTTATATAAGTAGTGAAAATATCGCTGGAGAGAAATCATCCCCACAAAGTGTTGTTTCTGTTGCGACACTAAAATCAAATGCAAGACGTTGTAGAGTCGAACACTAATGATAAAGTACATATTTAGTTTGACATTTGGAGTATCAAATCCACGGACGTGAAAAATATAAGTTATTTATAGTAATTTTAGTTTGGGTGGGGAAATATGTCATGATTTGTAACTTATACAGCGTTTATTGGACTTGTGTTCAAACACACAACGTCATTGATACCTTGCCTAATTGTCTGAAAATTTATATTGCAGGTCAGAATTTGAAAGGTGTGGCTGGGAGCCCTGCATATGTCGCACCAGAAGTGTTGTTGGGTAGCTATTCTGAGAAGGTGGATATATGGAGTTCTGGGGTGCTCCTGCATGCTTTGTTGGTTGGTTTTCTTCCATTTAAAGGCGATTCACAGGAGGCAGTTTTTGAGGAAATAAAAAATTTCAAACTACATTTCCAAACGGGGGTGTGGGAATCGATATCTAAACCTGCTCGAGATCTTGTTGGGAGAATGTTGACTAGGGATGTTTCAGCAAGGATAACAGCAGAAGAAGTACTGAGTAAGTTTATGATAGATATATTATTGAGAGCTTGCCTGCTTTATCTTTTTTCCCTCGACTATGAACATACCAAAGATTTTATTCAATTTGATTTTTTTTTTTTGTTTAGTCTTGAAATAATTAACATAGATAGTATTTCCTGGTTTTATTGAAACTAAGTTTATTTCTCTTGTAGATTCTTACTAATGAGAGTGGTTTACCTTGTTTTGACAAGCTGAGCTGATCCCTTGAGATATACATTTTGTAAATGCTTGTGTGTGGGTCAGTTTTTCTTTTTTTTTCTTGTTTGGAATAACAGTGAGAACCTACTAGTTTTACATAATTTTGTCGTTTTTATTACATGCTGCTGTTTTATGTGGATAACGTCTCTTTTCCCCAATTGCTTTACTTTTAAAAACAAAAAATTAAAGCTGTACTTTTACGGACTGTATTCAGTCTTTCGCACTCGTCGTGTGCATGTTAAATTAACACCGGGTGGTTCATTTTCAGGTCATCCATGGATATTGTTCTATACGGCGCAAACATTGAACACGCTGCCCGTTAAATCAAAATTGAAACCCGAAAATGCTGTTACTTTCCACAAGTTTGTTACTGCACCTGAATCTGGATTTGGAGGAAACAGGATGGATAATTGTTTCCTAAATGGTTCAAGCTCGTTTTCATCCTCTGAAAGTTGCAATTCAGAATATGATGATGACTGTGAGTGGATTGATGCCCTTACCACTGCGGTTTCACATGTGACGATATCCGAAGCTAAGAGGACCAAGCTGTGGGGTCCTACTGGTCCAATTGATCCACAAGGTTCATCTAACTTGAAGACTAATCTCTGTAAAGCATTCTGACCTACTGACAGAATGACACCGACCGCATGCACCACATTATCGACTGCTTTAGCTGCGGCTTATAATAAACTTAGCCCAACAAATTCTACAGTTGGCAAAAGTGGATTTCATGCTAACATCCCATATAAGGTTGACCGCTGGGTACCAGTTTCTCTGCCTTTTATTTTTGCTGAAAAATCTAATTACATTAATCTTCTTTTGTTCCTTTGTCCATATAACCTACTTGAGTAACACCAGTTGTACAGAACTATTACATATAATGTTAATGTGTGGTTGCATGATTTTACTGTTGCAGGAGAAGAAGGGGTTTCATTCGGATGCAATATGTTATTAATTCACTTAGTGAAAACTTCCAATAAATTTTACTTGGTACTTTAAAGGTGTAGCCTTCATTTTAAAGAATTAAAATTCTAACAGGATAGAATTTCATTGAAGTAATTTGGTAATATCTCAGGAAAAATCTCTAGCATGACTTGATAACCGCACTCTTCTGATGATGAAAACATGCAGTAAAACTTAAACACTGATGCAAAAGGGACCATTAAAAATGGACAGTTAGGACATTGTGGGGAGGTGGAGTTATTACTCCATATTTGGCTGGGTTCTGTTTTTCTCTCCATTTGGTTTGACGGGATGCATTAAAGAGGTCCCATAAGCAATACTGAGAAAGAGGGAAAGAGGGAAAGGACTAGGGGAAAACGGGAAAAGCAGTGAAATGTTGTTCCCCTCGATGTCAAAAGAAAAGGACACATTTAATTCATAAGGACAATAATTTAGGGTTGTGTTTTCTTGACTTAAATAAGATTCAAGTTTTTTATGATTGATTTTTATTTTGAATATTTAATATATTTTAATTGTTTACTTAATAAATAAATTAAAGATTTTGATTTAAGCTTTATATTTACTACTTTTTAGGAACTTATATTAAAATTTAATAATTTATTAAGCTTTTAATTTTATAAAATTTGTATACTCAAACAGAAGTAGTCATACATATTTAGAGGTGAGATTTATTGAAGTTATTTTTTTCAATCTTTGAGAAAGCTGGTTGAACATAAAAGGTTTGTGGAACATGATTCCCATACATTTGAATTAGTTGAAATCTTGATCATTGTCAAATTTGAATTAATATGGGATGTAAGTTTAATCAATATTAGGGGAATGTTACCAACATTATTTACCACTCTTTATCATCTTTTACTGGCAAAATTTTATTGAAAATTAGAAATGGAAGAGGTACTCGTTCAATTTGTAATTTCTAAGAAGTTTCAATAAACAATAGAGAATATGTTAAGAAAATGATATTTTTCAATTACTTCTTTTCTCCCCATACTTATATTTCCACTTATACTTTAACTAATATATTAAAAAATTATTGGACAAAAAATATACATATTTAAAGATAATCTGAGATATATTTTTTAATATAAATATTCATATATTAACCATGCATATAACCAAATTTCGATAATTTGATTACATCGTAATATTCTTTAATAACTTCTTCCATGAAATGAATACACATTCTATTTTTTATGAAAATTTGATTAAACATTTTTCATTTATTAAAATAAAATAAATATTAATTATGTTTTTTTATCTAAACTAACAAACCCTAAAACTTTTCAATTTATGCATGAAGAAATACTATACATAAAATTCAACATAAGTGTTAAATTTTAGAGAAAAAGAAATTCTGAGTATTCATTAACTTTTAGGATTATATATATATATATATATATATATATAAAGGTAGATTTCTAAGGATTGTTTTGACTAATTGATGTATAAAGTTGTAGATAAGGATATAAAGAAACTCATTTTACTAAACTTTATAATATTTTGACATTATAAAAAATATTTTTATATTTTTGTCTTTATTTAAAAATGACATTAAATCTTTTCATATAATTTTTTTTTATAAAATTATTAAATTTATCATTTCTACATTATTATATTACAATGAGACACGTTTATCTAAAAAACTTGTTATGAAGACTTTCAGCATAAGGAATCCTCAAATTTGGGATTTTTTTGTTATATTGTTTTGTTCTCATTGTAGTTGATAGTTTTTTCTAAAGAGATTTACAAGAGAATATACAATGTCAATGAAAAATAAATTCAGCTCGTATAAATGATTGACACCAATTTCAATTCAAAGCTTTAAGACGATAGGTTTATAGGCCTTCAATTTATAAGATGTTCAACATTTTCATTTTTACATAATATGAGACTTAGATTCGCTTAAATTTCAAATAATTTTTAGAATTATTTTACATTATATTTACATTATCTTTATTAAAAGTTCAATTGTTTTAATAAGAGTTCAATGATACTTCACAAACTTTCGTTGATTTTCTTGTTTTTCAACATTTTTCTTTTCAATTAAAATAACTCATTTAACATATAGCCTACCTTCTTTTCAAGTTTTCAATCAATAATTTTTTTTCTTTTTTACATTTCCAAATGAGGATTGCACCCTTCTATTCTTTGATGGATTTTATTCCATTTTATCTTGATATTTTTTCCTTACGATTACTTTAAATGGACACTTCTTTTAAACATAAAAATTATCTTGTAGAAATAGAGCATAGAGTCTTAAATCAAATTAACAATCCTCACAATAATACCATTTCAAAAAGTAAATGATGAAATCAAATTCTACCACCGCACCTCCTCCTAGACCCATCATGGATAACAATTGTTCCTAAAGAGAATGTTATTTTGAATAGTTAGAAAATTTAACATTGTCTTGTTTATCAATTTCACAAGACTTCTCATTTTTATGAAATGTTACTTTTCTACCTTCAATTAATTATCTCCAATGATTATGCCTTGAAGTGACATTTAATTCCTCAAATATCTTACACGAGATTTAAAAAAAAAACATTAAATATTAACAACTCTTTTAGACTTTATAACAATTTAAATATAATTAATTTTCAGTTAACCTTACGAGCCAATTGTTTTATCCATGATTTTACCCACGTGATATTAACATCCTTCTCTTCTCATAATATAAAAATCATTTATACCTTCTCATCTTTTACTCCTTACTTGTCGTTTTTCTTCTTCCTTCAAATGGTAGGTTTTCAAATGAAAGACATCAACAACATCTTTTCCTCGATTCCATAATGTAATCCCTTTTAATTCACTTCCTTGAGTAAGGATTCTCGAATATTTATTTAACTTATTTAATCAAAAGATATGAAAGTAGGGTAGAAGAAAAATTGGGAGAGAAGAAAAACGTAGTTTTTTTTAGAGAAAGAAAGTCCAAGTGATTTGATTTGAGAAGTATGACAAAACCATAAACACGAAAGGTCTATTTTTTTTTTAATAAAAGTAATAAAATAAAAACAAACATAATAAAATTAGATAGAAAAACAACTTGAAAGAATGGAAAAGTTAATTGATGATATTTGTTCAAGCTAAACATTCTTTTAAATAGTAATATATATTAGACATCGTGTTACAAGAAATTGATTGAATAGATTCCTACAAAATAGGACATTACAATTGCTGGATTATAAAATTCTAATAAAAAATTTTATAATTTAAAAGATAAAAATTAATTAATGAAGTAAGAGTTACAAAACAATTTACCGTCTCATTCCATAAAAACTGATCCCGCTTTCGCTTCTCACAGATTTTAATTTCATTAACAAACCAGTAATTTGGGACTTTCCAGTTATAATCAGTTTCACACAGAACTATGATTCTATCAAACATAAATCATGGTTGCAACCTCCGTAGGTTCTTAATTTATCACACAGCATTTATAGAGAAAAATAACAACGCAAACTATTAAGAACTTAAATCATTCATCATTTTTTAAATACAACAACTGCTTTAACTACGTCATATATCCAAGAAACTCATCTCAAAGTCAGATACATTTCAATAGAAAACTCCAAAGGGTTATGGAGCTTTTTCTCTGCACTAGAATACGTAATCATGTGTTTTAGCTGGATTTTTCAACCAGGAAGCTGGTCCGAAAATCACTTTCTGAACATTTTGGACCAAAGGTACACAACAAAGAAACAGACTAACGCGAAAAGAATGACATGAATGATATGGTTTGAACCACTTTGGATGATGCTCTTGTTCAATCTTCTCAAGTTGTTCTTCACTCCCGCTTGAGCCTTTATCATTGTCATTTGCTGCATTGGAAAAGATAAAGCTAAAATATTAACAAGAATGTTGGAGATTTTCCTGTTAAAGAGAAGATAAAGACACTAATTACTATGAATCAACAAGCAACAAAAGCAAGCCAGAAGATTTTCCTGTGAACCCTGTTAAAGACAGTACAGGTTCAGAAAAATATGGATGGAAGCATGAGGACACAGTTTTCCTTTCCTTTAACTTCTAAAGTTCTTACCATTACAACAAGCTGACCATAGTTTCCTGATTGAAGAACGTTTTCTCTCAGTTAGCATTAAGCTTTTAAAATCTAAAGACAATTTTAATAAATAATTCATTTTGCCTGATGCCGGCAACATTAATTTGGTGAATTGTATTCATTTTTCTTTTGAATTCTGATTTTGAAATGCAATGAATTGCCTTATTCTCTTTAATATTGATGGCTTTATTTTTATTTTTATTTTCACATTTGTTTTGTAGGGAATGAAGAATATGGACAGATTAACTTTTAAATTATAAATATATATATATATATATTTATATATAT
>Ga0214543_1005871_pt1 | contig 22239 bp, 9 predicted proteins | sample CNSS2metaG_FD_160094 | JGI IMG/M metagenome (GOLD analysis project Ga0214543, IMG submission 160094) | Root nodule microbial communities from cowpea collected in UCLA plant growth center, Los Angeles, California, USA - CNSS2 | ecosystem: Host-associated > Plants > Roots > Nodule | place: USA... | reverse complement strand
CCCCCCCCCCCAAATTTTTTTAAACTTACATAATTTATTATATATTTTTTAAAACATCAATATCTTTAATATATTTTATATATTTGATGTTTTATATATATATATATATATATATATTAATGCATAAGATAATTTTTTATTATCTACATTTATTTTTCAATTTGACCTTTTGAATATTTTTTAAATAAAAATAATTATTTTCTTAATATTTTTTTAAGTGATCACTTGTTTAATTTAACCATCTTTTTATATAATTATTTTTTCAAAATTAATGAATATAAATGAAAATTAATTATAGTAAAATAAAAAATATTTATATTTAATTTTATAATTATAATAATAATAATAATAATAACTTTATTATATTTTATTATCATAAAAATATAAATACAATGTTTTTACTAGTTTATATAAAAGATTTGAGATTACTCTTTTGGTTTTTATTTTAGTTCAAAAATATCAAGTTGATCTTCTAGTTTTTTTTAGTTTCAATTTGGTCCCAATTTTTTAAAAAATAATGCAATTTGGTCTTATTTTTGTTAAATTTCTTGAATTGGATAAGATTTTTCCAAAAAAATTGAAGTTGTAAATAATGATGATTTTCTTTGTTCATGTAACTGACACAATCTCATTGTCAATTTTGATGAGAATTCCTTACTTCACTTCAACAAATTTAACGAAAATGATCAAATTGTATCAATATTTAAAAAATTGGGACCAATTTGAGGTTAAAAAAACTAGAGGATCAATATGATATTTTTGGACGAAAAAATAGACCAAAAGAGTAATTCAACCAAAATTTTGGTATCCCCAAAATGTTGGCTCAATATTTGCCACTGTAAATAGTGTTGAATGATAGTCTACAAAGAAATATAGATTTTTTTGAAACCAATTGATAAAAAATAACACATTCAAAATCAATATGTTAATGTTTTAATCTTATTTTTTTATTTATTTTTAATTTAAATTTGAGTATAGTGGGTACGGGTATCATGGATATAGATATTATAATACTCGTACATGTCCCTTTAATATGCAAGTATAAAAAATACCCGTACCCGTTACCCACATCTGTAACATCCCATTTAATAAATAAATTTAATTTAATTAAATATCATATACAATATAATATAAAGAGTCACACAAAGAAGTATATATGTATCAACCATTACAGTTATTCATAAATATACTAGAAGAAAAGACTAGGCACACCAAGATGCAATGAACAAATTTAAAAAGGTTCAACAGATGTCCAAAGGCTTGTTCATAAGCAAGGGATTACAAAATAATGAAAACTCTTCAAACGTGGGCTCAACAGTGAGCCCAATACCAATCCATGCCCAACTAAGCTGCAACATTTATGTCGTCACACTGATCACCAGGAGTTCCCATATCTGCTCACACCAAGGGATTTGGTGATCATTACCAAAAGGAAAACCACACAAGAAGACAAGCACAACCAAGAAGGGTAAGCTAGAGTAAAAGGTTTTTATCATACAATTACACATGCAATTTAGAAGTCAAGAACACATAAATTAACCAAGCATGTGATAGCAAACAACAAGACTCTAAGACTCAATTTATCCAGATACATATAATTGGTCGGATTCACTAGATGCTTGCACTTGTTGTTGGCCTCTACTGTTTTACAAAGCCATTGCCAATGATTTCACCGTACCACACTACAAGGTTAGCCTTCAAACATCTAAGGCCATTATCCTGCCAAAGACTATGACCTCATGCTACTCTCACCACTTGAGTCAGTCCGCTCTATGTGAGACTAACTAACTCTTTAGAGTTTTAGGATGCAATCCTTACTTGAATCCTTACCTAATTATATACACTACGGAACCACCATGAAACCTTACTAAAAGGTTCATGGAATTACGTCCAACCCATACGACACTACCATGAGATCTCACCAAGAGATTCATGGAATTACGTCCATCACATCCAACATCTTCATGAAATCTCACCAAGAATTTCATGGAATTACGTCAAACTCATATTATAGCCATGTCTCACCAACCAACCATAGATTTATCATGCATAACAATCTCATGGCAATATCCAACCAACCACCCCATCATGTGTCATGAATTCGTTCATACCAATCTCATCAATTCAAATCCCAATATAACATATAGAGCATACATGGCATCATACTTGAACTGTTTAAAGCACAAATCATCCAATCATTTGAAACACACACGTATACAATTAACTTTGTCAATCTCGCTCAGGCTAAAGAGCTCTCGCTCAGGCGAGAGGAACCCCTCGCCCAAGCTACCAGTTGTCGCCTGGGTGAGACTGCAAATAGAGGGCACGTCGAGGTCTCGTTCAAGCTAGCCCTTCTCGCTTAGGCGAGATTGCTCTCGCTTAGGCGAGACCTCGAAATAGAGAGGGGGTGAGCTGTTGTTGTTCTCGCTCAAGCGAGAGCTCCTCGCTTAAGCGAGAGCTCCTCGCTTAAGCGAGAGCTTTGGTTTTGAGCGATCACCCAACTCGCCTGGGCGAGTTCAGCAGAAGCTTACCTGCTCTCACGCGTATAGCCACCAGATCCAGCCAGAAAACACACTGTGCAGTATTCACACCATCACAACAACATACAAGCTTTTAAAAATACAAAATAGTACAACCACATGAAAGAATAACTAAAAAGCATGAAACCCTAACTTCCCTTACCTTATCAAAAGCTTATGTGAGGGGTGTTTAGACACTAGCGGAAAGGGACCACAACTCCAAGAGCACTAGAAACTGGAAAGAAAGGAACACCAACATGACAGTGAGGTTCTGGAAAGAACCCATTTTTCGAACCAGAACAAAAGACTAGAAAAAGAGAGACGAATGTTGGAGCTCAACTTACATGGAGAGAAACGTTCACCAAGCTTGAAGGAATAAGGGGGTCAAACCCTAGCAAAGCTCTTTGCTGCAGTTCTAAGAGGGAGGAGAGGAACAGTTTTCTGGAAAAACAGCAGAATGAGGGGGGTTAGGGCTGAAAGTGGGGTTTTGGGACAACCTATGGGTTGGCCTTAGGCCCAACAGAAGGCTAGGCCCTTAAACATTAAGGGCAGAAAAGAAAGTGGGTCTTACAACATCCATTTACAATATTCATTTCCTACCCATTACAAATTATATGCATCATTGAGGTAAAGGCTATTGAAATTGAAATCGTGGTTGTTTTTGACAATCTTAATCATTGTCATGCATGATTATCTCCACCAACTTTGTTTTTCAAAATTTTTGTTTCTCTAGTGCAAAAATTTATATTAAAATAGGACCACTATTACAAAAAAGTCCTGTCAAAACATATGACAAAGAATCTATTCAAAATTGTCATGAAAAGTCTTACAAACAACGACAGTTCTATGACTAACCGTCGTTAAAAGCCCTGTCAATACATACAACGATGGTTTTATGGTCAATCGTCAATATAATTAGGTTAAAAGTACTATATTTATTTATTTTTAAAATTTGGGAACAAAAATGTATTAAATTTTTTTAATAATTACGAATTTAATTTCGCGTCAAAGTTCAGAGACTAAAAACATATTCAACATTTTTTAAAGACTTGTTTTTTTCACTTTCCTACTCATGTTGTGTTTTTGTTTTTCGGGAAACTTCTTCCTCTTCTTATTTCCCATTTTCTCTCCCTGGACGTCGTAGTGAGGGCTCATTTCGCATTTGCATGGAGTGTGGTTTCCTCCCACACCAATCTTTGTGCCATCACCATTTCATGGTTTTGTCCTAAAAGGCACATCAAATGGTAGAATGAGGAAGAAGTATTTAAACTACCTTTAGCCTCAACTCCTAAGCGATGTGGGACTTTTGATGATTCATCTTAGATCCTAATTATCAACCCCACGGTGGGTGTTAATGTTCGCACGAGTGACATCATTACGGTCAACCACCCATCATCCGAGATATTGTTTGCTTTGGAGCTTGTGCTTCGTCACAGTATATAAAGTCTCTTTGGAGTGGTAGGAACATAAGCCCCCCTAGTCGAGGTCTAAGAGGAATGACTGTTCATCCACATTGGAGGACTTAAAGGACTGATGATTCATTTTAGAACCTCGTTATCGACTCCATGGTGGGCGCCATGTTCTGATTCTAAGTCAGTTGACTATCATTGTTAAGATCAATCACCAAGAATCCAAGCTACTATCTACTTTGTAGTCTATTTTTCGTCACAATTTTGTCTTTAAAAGGCTATGAAAGGAATGAAGGGGTGAATTGCCAAACATTTCGCATATTCCATGTGTTAAAATCAATAAAGTAATAATTTGAACAATCGAAAAGAATTTATCTAGAATTTATAACTTGTCTTACTCGTGGTAAATCATGTTCCATTCACTTTAATTATTATTGTTGAACTTAGGTGCCTTAATGTTCAAACTGCTTTTCCGTTACTTAATAATATGTGTTGTCTTATGCTGCTTGGTTTATACATTTATTGTTTAGGATTAAACTTCAATATCTTTGCATTATGTTATCATGTATTCATTAATTGTAATCATATGCTTGAAGATGGAGAGTTGTTGGATTTAAAATGGCTTTTGGGGTACCAGTTTGTCATCTAAAATAGGTAGCTTTTCACGTAATTAAGAAATGATGAAGTCAGTGCTTTACAAGAAACAAACAAAAAGTATATGAAAAATCCTAACTAACCTGAGATAAACCTTCCGTTAAAAGTTTAATGTCTTCCGGAAATAAATTTTTGCTTGAGCTAAGCAATTTAATCAATAAACCAAAGAAGGAGAAAACTATTCCGCATAATGTCTACTGTTTTTCTTTAAAATTTCATATTAATACCATTTAATTTTATTGTTTTCTAAAATGATTTTAACAGCTTTGATGGAATATGATAATTTCTTACAATGTTAAAAAATCTTAATTGAATATCTTCAACTTCGTAAAAAAAAAATTGTAAATCAGCACAAAATAAGGACCAACAGTCTATTCTACCAAAACACCATACAACTGGAAACCAACCCTCATATAAAACAAAAATTATCAGTATTTTCAACCTAAGAAAACAGAGCAAACAGAAAATATAAAGTATCCTTGTAATACTCGATTACAAGAGAACAGACCTAGAAAATTATCAGTATTTTCAACCTAAGACAACATACCACTACCAATCAAAAACATAACCAGAGATACTTTTGGAATCATCTAAACTTCCTGTCCAAGCACTATTTGCAAATGTTTGTAGATCTTCACTTTCGTCCTTTAAAATTTGTAAATCATAATTAGATATGCCTCTTGCGTTCATAATACTCGATTTGCTACAATAATGATGTTAACCAGAACAATGACTCTGTCTGGTCTAGTGGCGTGAAAGATACAATAAAATTCCAATTAATCTTCTATAAACAGAAGCACCTATTTTTTCACTTGGATAACATGTCACATTTAAATTTTCTCACGGAACCTGAAGTATTTTCAATAACTAGATAATCATTAACATAAAGTGACACAATAAGTTGCACTTCACTGCATAATCTTCTTACATAGGTAGCTTTATTTCACTTCGTTTAAATACCTAAGTTAAAAGATAATCGTCAATTCTACTATATCAGGCTCTTGGTGCCTATGTAAATATATATGGAGCTTTTTAAAGCTTGTAGACTTTGATTTCACTATCTGAAACAACAAATCCCTATCCTTTGTCTCTTCTTCATTGTGATCTTCTCTGAGCCATTATTGTGTTGTGTGGTAATGGAGTTGGATTACTTCCATCTTCCACCACATCCCCTAAAATTCGAGCTCTCAAGTAAGTTTTCACTTTTATAGCCCCATAGTCATAATTTTACAGAAAATGTGAAAAACAGAGAAGAGAGTTTTTGGTTTTGGTTCACAAGTAATAAAGAAGGAGAAAAACTCATTTCAATACTTAGTGTAATAGGTGATAGGTAATATATATTACAAAAGGATTTAAGTCAGCAAAAACGTAAGGACTAATAAATTCCCATAAATTAAGATTATCACAAATTTCAACTCAACAAAACCTAAGAAAAATAAAATGTAATATGACCTTAAAATATATAGAAAAATCTCAATTACTAACAGGAAGAGAAAAAAAGTATGTTTCAAAATCATATAAAGAATGTTCTTACAATATTCTTTGTCAGTACTACATCTTTTACATCATCCTGAAACCATAATCGACTTCTTTTCCTCTGTTGCTTTGGCCATCTTTGACGGATAATGTCTCTGCCCATGTCACGTAACAAAGAATGCATTTCAAGGGTGTTTTTCCTTTCAACCTGTATCTTTGTGACATAGTCTCTCTGTTTACCAATACACACATCAAGAAATATATCCTTTTCCCTGTCACCGTCAAATTAAACTTATTTTCAAATTCTCTTGAAGTATACCAGTGGGAATTAATTTTAGGTTTGAGAATACACAATCCCACTTTTCCATTGTTCTAACACATAAAAAGGAACCAAGGAACTTAAGAGCTAGTGATAGTACTCCACGATAAACAACTATGTTTCTTGCAAGTTCATTCAGTTCTTTTCTTGGTTATGCTTATCTGAAGACATGAGAACTGAAAAGTTAAAAGGGAATTATTTTCGTTCATAACATTCATTTTATAAACATAATCAACTTTGAGTCGCTTCAGTATTTGAACATCTCTAGTTGTAATGATAATTACAGTTCCTTGACCGAACCATTTACGATTCCGGTATAGGCTTTCTAGTTGGCCAAACTCAGTCACACCATCAAACACAATGAGCAACTTCCTTCGAAAAAGTTCAGTCTTCTCCATAATAACTCTTCGCCTCCGAATGCTTTCAATCTCGAACTTGTCTTTTAGGACATCATTAACAAATTCTTTCAAATCAACATCCCTTCTATCTACTCGATCCCAAACTCCTTTAATATATTCAAAATAATTCTTACCAATGAATCGACGATAAATTCGATTGTAGATGACTTTGGCTAAGATAGTTTTACCCGATCCTTCCTTTCCCCATATCCCTATCATGAACACTTTGGTGGAATGATTTTCAATACATTTAATCACCTTTTTTACGTGGGACTCTAATTCAACAGGAAATGGAAAAACAGACAAGTCCTCATAGTCCAGCAAAGACTGAACGCGTCTAACAGTTACCTCCACAAGTTCAGCATCATGCCTTCAAGATGAGTGGTAATGTATTACAAAATTAAATAAAAACCTTAATATATGCTCATTCAGTCTCAAACGAAAGAAAGTAGGAAGATTCGTTTGTTTACCTGAAATTTCTACCATACAAACCATGGATGATACCTGCAGCTTTGTTTAGAGCACGCCTCCACCTTGACAACACTTGCTTCAGTTGTTCACCTGAATAGCTTTTGCGTGCAGTTTCTTCCATCGCTTTTCCAAAATCATTCCGATCATGATCACGTACATACCGTGGTCCATTGTCGTAAAATACGGGCAAAACTATTTGCCCAAAAGTTTCGAGGCATTCAATAATTTTTTCTAGCTCAAGAAGACAACAGGCCGATTCAGTGTATGTTTTGGAGAAAACGATTATTGCAATCTTAGTGCCTCCTATTGCTCGCATGTGCTCTTCCAGCTCCAGTCCCTTCGGCAGACTCTCGTCGCTAATAAAAGTTTTGACTTGAGCTTGTAAAAGGGCATAATTGAGATGAGAAGCGAACTTTCTACCGATGTCTTCTCCCCCGAAGTTGATGAATGCATCGTATATGAAATGGGGTTCTGATTTTATGAAGGATGAAGATGATGATGATGAAGAAGCGAACTCCATCAAAAGAATTGAAGTCAACTCTTCAAAGGTACAACGATAATCATAAAAGATGTTAAAATCACATTTCATTCACTTGTCATCTCTTCTAAGAGTCTGGTAAGGAATTTCAGGATTAAAAACCTATATATTTTGCCTCAGAATTTAAAATTACTTGACGAATTCAAAGTTTTCCTAAAACAAAGAATGCTAATAAAAAAGACTTGAAATATGATAGAACCTTCAATATTTTATTAAGAACGTAAAATAGTAGGTAAGATGATAGTTGACTGTATAATACATAAGCAACTCCTAATGATAAAAGAAACCGTTAGTCCTGGAAACATCCCAATCACTCTATGTATTAAATTCCATAAACGTGTTATAGTTTTCCTCCTGAACCCCGCTCACTGTGCTTCTTTTTTTGCTTCATTTTTTTTGCCATCACCTTAAGGCTTTAGAAAGATACTTTTAAGGACCGCAATCATTCACTTTGGTTTAAATAACTTTTTATTAAAATCTTTTTGATATTCAATTAATAGTTTTAAACATAACCTTGTTTTTAAATACGAAATTTTCAATTTTAAAGTATATTATATTTGAATGGATCCAATTTCAAATTATTTCTTTTTTAAATGTTTGATTCTAGCTTTTCTCTTCTTGCTGCAGTGAATCTCTCGCACAGTTCCACCTGGTTTCATGGAGAAAATCCCAGCCCTAGGGTTCTGCTCGAGCCTCTGCCAAACTCCGTAATTTTCACTTGGATTCAAACCATCCTAAGAATTTTCACTCTGAATTAAGTCATCTCAAGATTTTCCGTGCATCCTACATCAATGCTAATTAATGCATGTGTATAATCACCACACACCTTGCATAAATATTAGTCAATGCTTGCACATAAACACCGTACACCCTTCTTTGGAACCATTCCGCAACCACAACGCAAAACCACAGAACATTGCGAAAAGCACATAACTGTCCGCACTTCGTATCCACCATGTCGTTTGACTCCCTCGCTGGAGACGCAACACCTGTCGGTGTAGCACCTCCATTGACTCTTGTTGAAGCATATATGTAAACTGCAGAACACTTCCTCCACGCACATGCCGCAAACCGCTGCAGATCCAACACAACTCACAGTCCTTGCACCTCCACGAACCTAGTTCTAGATTCACCGCGTCAATACAACATTGCCAATAAACCTTCCATCAAATTTCTCATTGCAACTTCAGCAACAAAGGATGATTCTCTAACAACAAGGAATTAATTGTTTCTGATGTGGAAGATCAGACTACGCTGCAACCACAAAGTATACTAAGAAAACGTGGAAACCCCAAAATCGGAGAAAAACCACAACCACCAAAGGGTAACACTATGTGAAAATTTGTACAACACATACACTACCCTCCCATGCCCTTTGACCCCAAGTACACCCACACTCTCCAAAGCAAGAACTAACACCAAACCTCACAACACTCTACTACAAGAATACAAAAAAAGAAAAGTCAAATACAAACTTAAAGTGTGTTTGACTGGGGCAAGGAATATCATAACTTAGAGCAAGGAACATCATAGATTTAAAGCCCATTATATAGTCACTAACACTTATTCCCTTGATTATTCTAGAGGATGTAAGACTTTTCAAAACATGTTATTAAAATTTGTTAAAATTAATGATATTTAATAACACAATGCAAAGAGACCGAACATTATTGTTAAAGAATGAATGTATAAACCAAGCAGCACAATACAAAACATCATGGAGAAATAGAGGAGCAGTCTGAACATTAACTAACTCAAGTTTCAAAAGCAAAATTTCATTAAATAAATAGAACATGATTATCATGAGTAAGACAAGTTATAAATTCTGATTTACTCTTGGACGTTGTTCTCATTATTTCTTCTTTATTGACCTTTACACAAGGAATATGGGAAATCCTTGGCCAAGTCATCCCCCATTCCATTCATAGCTCTCTTGTAACAGACGATATTCACTTATGCTAATTACTGAAAGAGAAAGAGGGATCAATTATGGCAACAACATAAGGTTCAGACAGTTTGCAATCTCTAGATTTTCAACAGTGATGAGATGTATAAGTTCCACACCATTCAAACAGTTGGAAGCAATTGCTTTTGCATCAAGGCATATGCGAGAACGTCTCCTCCAATTTTCAATGCTCAAACCTTTAATCTACCCTTTTTCTTTCTTGCAACAAAGGAAGTCAAAGTTTTGAGACATTTTAACTTACATTTGTGGCCATTCTTCTTCAACTTGGCTCCACTTAGATCCATGTGATGCAGATTAACCAATTTGTCTATGTCTTGAGGCAATTCAAGTAGGTATGAACAACATGATAGCAGCAAGGTTTGCACATTGTACAGCTGGTATCATGTCTCGTGAGGTAACCTCTTGATTTTAGTGTAAGAGCTTTTAAAGAGAATCAGACAACTGGTTGATATTGTCGTGGTGTGACAAAGATACAACTGTGGCATTTTCAGTTACCTTAACTAACTGTGCCACATACTAATTTGATACAATTTTCCAAGATCTCACACTATGTATTACATAGAGAACAAACTCATGAGTGGGATTTTTGGGTAATCATGATGACTGAGTGAAACTAATTCGACTATAATTTTGTTACGTATCAGGTACAATATTGGATGTGGAGGAAAAAACACTTCATGTAGTAGTCATATAAGGCAGGAGGAAAAAAACAAGCATGTATTAATCTCCAAGACTATTCTGTTTTTCCTTTCACACAGTCTATTTTATTGTGACATCGTATAAGGAATAGTAAACTAATCATCAAAAAATGGACTTTATATATAAAACATAAACAAAATGAAGATACAAAGTGAACTTTTATAGGTAAGGCTAAAAGGCTTTTCCTTGGATAGAGTTACAAAATCAAAGACAGTGAGCGAGTCAGAATGGAGGAAAACTCATCTCATAATTGAGTGTTGTGAGTAATATATATTACAAAAGGATGTAAATCAGCACAAAATAAGGACCAACAGTATATTCTACAAAAACACCATACAACCAGAAACCAACCCTCATGTAAAAACAAAATTATCAGTATTTTCAACCTAAGAAAACAGAGCAAACAGAAAATATAAAGTATCCTTGTAATACTCGATTACAAGAGAACAGACCTAGAAAATTATCAGTATTTTCAGCCTAAGAGAACATACCACTACCAATCAAAAACATAACCAGAGATACTTTTGGAATCATCTAAACTTCCTGTCCAAGCACTATTTGCAAATGCTTGTAGATCTTCACTTTCGTCCTTTAAAATTTGTAATTCATAATTGGATATGCCTCTTGCGTTCATAATACTCGATTTGCTACAAGAATGATGTTAACCAGAACAATGACTCTGTCTGGTCTAGTGGCGTGAAAGATACAATAAAATTCCAATTAATCTTCTATAAACAGAAGCACCTATTTTTCTCTAAGATAACTTGTCACATTTAAATTTTCCTCAAGGAACCTGAACTATTTTCAATAACTAGATAATCATTAACATACAGTGACACAATAAGTTGCACTTCACTGCATAATCTTCTTACATAAGTAGCTTTATTTCACTTCGTTTAAATGCCTAAGGTAAAATATAATTGTCAATTCAAAATCATATAAAGAATGTTCTTACAATATTCTTTGTCAGTACTACATCTTTTACATCATCCTGAAACCATAATTGACTTCTTTTCCTCGGTTGCTTTGACGGATAATCTCTCTGCCCATGTCACGTTACAAAGAATGCATTTCAAGGGTGTTGTTCCTTTCAACCTGTATCTTTGTGACATAGTCTCTCTACCAATACACACATCAAGAAATATATCCTCTTCCCTGTTACCGTGAAATGAAACTCATTTTCAAATTCTCTTGAAGTATACCAGTGGGAATTAATTTTAGGTTTGAGAATACACAATCCCACTTTTCCATTGTTCTAACACATAAAAAGGAACCAAGGAACTTAAGAGCCAGTGATAGTCCTCCACGATAAACAACTATGTTTCTTGCAAGTTCATTCAGTTCTTTTCTTGGTTTGCTTATCTGAAGGCATGAGAACTGAAAAGTTAAAGGGAATCATTTTAGTTCATAACATTCATTTTATAAACATAATCAACTTTGAGTCGCTTCAGTATTCGAACATCTCTAGTTGTAATGATTATTACAGTTCCTTGACCGAAACATTTACGATTCCGGTATAGGTTTTTTAATTGGCCAAACACAGTCACATCATCAAACACAATGAGCAACTTCCTTCGAGAAAGTTCATTGTTCTCCATAGTAACACTTTCCCTCCGAGTTCTTTCAAACTCCAACTTGTGTTTTAGGACATCATTAACAAATGTTTTCAAATCAACATACCTTCTATCTACTGGATCCCAAACTCCTTTAATATTTTCAAAAAAATTCTTACCAATGAATAGACGATAAATTCGATTATAGATGGCTTTGGCTATGGCTGTTTTACCCGATCCTTCCTTTCCCCATATCCCTATCATAAACACTTTGGTGGAAATATTTTCAATACATCCAATCACCTTTTCCACGTGGGACTCTAATTCAACAGGAAATGGGATAACAGACAAGTCTTCATAGTCCAGCAATGACTGAACGCGTCTAACAGTTACCTCCACAAGTTCAGCATCATGCCTTCAAAATGAGTGGTAATGTATTACTAAAATTAAATAAAAACCTTAACATATGCTTCATTCAGTCTCAAACAAAAGAAAGTAGGAAGGATTCGTTTGTTTACCTGAACTCTCTAACTTCCAAACCAGTGATACCTGCAGCTTTGTTTAGTGCACGCCTCCACCTGGACAACACTTGCTCCAGTTGTTCTCCTGAATAGCTTTTGTCTGCAGTTTCTTCCATCGTTTTTCCAAAATCATTCTTCTGATCACATACATACAGTGGTTCATTGTCGTAAAATACGGGCAAAACTATTTGACCAAAAGTTTCGAGGCATTCAATAATTTTTTCTAGCTCAAGAAGACAACAGGCAGATTCAGTGTATGTTTTGGAGAAAACGATTATTGCAATCTTCGTGTGTCCTATTGCTCGCATGCGCTCTCCCAGCTCCAGTCCCTTCTGCAGACTCTCCTCGCTAATAAAAGTTTTGACTTGAGCTTGTAAAAGGGCAGAATGGAGATGAGAAACGAACTTTCTACCGATGTCTTCTCCCCTGAAGTTGATGAATGCATCGTATATGAAATGGGGTTCTGATTTTATGAAGGATGAAGATGACGATGCTGACGATGAAGAAGCGAATTCCATCGAACGAATTATTGAAGTCAACTTTTCAAAGGTAAAGCTCTAATGTTAAAGATGTCATCTCGTCTTAGAGTCCCATAAGAAATTAAGAATGGACGAATTACAGGCTGTCACTACACAGAATATAATAAAAAAAAAAGTTATACGATAGAATCTTCGATTTTCTTTCATTAAGTTGGTGATAAGATAACGGACTCCTTTTATAATAGGCAGTCCTCCAAGGGCTTTACGACTCGCCAATAATGAATCTAGCGTTAAATACTTTGCTCCACGACCCGCCAATAATGAATCTAGCGTTAAATACTTTGCCCAATTGAAATTTAAAATTAATTTTATTTTAAAAATTTTGATTAATTTAGTGTGTCATCTTTAAAAATAAGTAAATTTAATTTTTTAACCAAATTTTATTAAATTTATAACGTTTCAAGCGCATTTCATGATAGTATTTGAATTATTTACACCATTTGACATATCTTTATTTTAATGTTAACTTAAATATTATTATACAATATATTTAAAATGTTAAATAAACTTAACAAAATTTAATAAAAAAAACAAAATTCACACACTTTTAAAAATAAATGACTAAAATGGTATAAAATTTCGAATAAGAATCACCCAACATATTTAACCATCGATCTTCTTTAAATTACGGGAAATTGCTTCCTGCACCTCATCGATTTTCTTCATGCACCCTCATCAAACATGTAAAATACCACTGCAAGTTCATCTACAGTCTTCGTGAAGCAACCCAACGTTAACGTTTCGGTCCAGAAGGAGGAAAACCACCTCTGCTTTCCTCCTTAGCCCAACCTTGCCTTTTTCATTCTCTGCCACCTTCTCGTTGAATTCAAGACAATTTAATGGCTGCACTTATTCATTTCGGATTTCAAATGACTATTTTCTATTAAAAGATTTATGGTATTGAATTACGACTTTTAGACATCGGAAGAAATTATGATATTCTATCAAAATTATTAAAATGATTTACAAAAGGCAAACTTAAATAATATTTAATTAAGCTTTTAAAGAAAAACAATATAGATGCGTTGAATTCATAGTTTTTCTCTTTAATTTTTTTCCATTCTATCACAAAGAGAATGACTGCCACTGAAAAATGGGTGTAATTGATATAAAGTGCTTAGCTCAACCGAAAATATATTTCCGGGAGACATTAAATTTTTAATGGAAGATTTGTTAGGTGATTTTTCATTTAATTAATTTTACGTTTATTGGATTGTGGTGCAGTCACAAGGAGTTTATCATTTTTTAGTTACGGGAAAAGTTAGATTTGTTAGATAACAAACTGTTACCCTAAAAGCCATTTGAAACCCATCAATTCTCCATCTTTAAGCATGATTACAATTAATGAATATTTGATAACATAAAAGATACTGAAACCTAATGTTAAACAATAATGTATAAACCAAGCAGCATAATACAACAACACATAGTATTGAGAGAGTAGAGGAGAGAAGCAGTTTGAACATTAACTTCCATAATTTTCAGCAACAAAATTTAATTAAAATAAATGGAACATAATTTATCATGAGTAAGACAAGTTATAAATTCTGACAAAATATTTGCCGTTGTTCACATTATCACTTTTTTATTGATCTTTACACATGGAATGTAGGAAATCCTAGACCGCCTTTGGTTCCAAAGAAGGATTTTCATTTGCATCTTAGTTGATTCAAAATAAAATAACAATAAAAGATAAAAATAAATAGAAAATAAAATATGATAATGTCAATTATTACTCAGGGTTCAGGGCTTGAATTTAAAAAAGAGGAATTACTGCAAAAAAATTTATTCAATCATCATGAATTGTTTGGACTCTTGATATTATATAGAAAATAAAGAAATATATAAGAGAAAAATGTAAAGATTGAGTGTGTATAAATGTTATAAGAGGTGTGTTATATATACACACAAATTTAACCCTAAAAATCTCAAGTAAATAAACCTATGCTAACATATACACACAAATCTAACCCTAGAAGTGCCAAGTAAATGACTCTATGAATGCGCTGTTCCTTTCCTGTTCTGTTCTGTTTTATAAAGGACAAAGGTATTACATGATAAACTCAAATAAAGAATTACAAGAAATACAAAGTTTTTAGCTTGAATATCATTTTTTACATGATAAACTCAAATAGAGTTTCGTGCCTTGCACATAACTGAAAACTGTAATAAAACTTATAAATATAAATGATAAAAAATGATATATGTAAAACGTACATAAAATAAATAGAATCAGAAAAAATAATAAGAAATAAAATTAAACTTTGTTTCATTTAGCCTTAAACAAAGGGATGAGGCCACGGTGCTCACTATATTGAAACTAAAACAGAGACTTTCTAACTGATACCAAGGCAAAACACGTAACAGAAGATCGAATCGCAGATCTCTTTATTTCATAATTCAGTATTTTTTTTTTTGTATTTTTTTTCGAGGATTTCTTAATGAAATGTTATATGCTATAAAAGGTAAAAGAATTGACAAAAGCAACAACCATAAAGCATATACAATAAACAGCTCAAATAAAATCAAGAAAGCACAACACGATGAGCGAGAAACAGGATGTAATAAACATGAATTTCTTAAATGTAACTATACTCAAAGAAACACAACGAAAGTATGAGACAATATATGACACTGAAGGACACAAGGATTCCATAATTCAAGGGATTCTGCTGTTCTCAAACAAGATAAAAAATGGCTCAAAAGTCACATTCCAATTTTGAGAAATTACACTTAAGGGATACTTCTGTTCTCAAAAGTTTGAGAAAAAGTAAATTACACGCAAGGACACAAGGATTAATTCCATAACTCAAGGGATCCTGCTGTTCTCAAAGAGGATAAATGACTTACACTTTTTTTATAAATCTAACGTGGGAATTTTTCGTTGGCACAGGTTCCATTTCTAAGTCATTTGATTCAGCAAATATCAGATAGACAATTGTTCTCATGACTACCAATCCATGACAAAAAATCAAGAAAATCTCCACCTTGTCTCCAGATCCTAAATTTGATATTATACCATGCCAATCTATATCGTTAAAGAAAATTGCCGTGCCATGGTTGTGTATATTGTAATGTGCACTTTGTGTAATTAACAATTAAGACACTTCTTAGACATTCAGTTGCCACAATTTCAGGAATTGACAAATAAACAACTCATAAAGTCAATCCGTTCAGGACACGATTCTGAGGCACAATGAAAGAAACAGAATGTCCCTCGCCTCTATGGACCAACCAATAAGGATCATTGTCACCCGGGAGAGAAGCATCACATGACTCAATGCTTGCAAATACCTGTATCATGAGATAAATAAGGGCTTATTTAGTTAAACAAAAATAAATACATGTTTAAAACAAATCTGGTGGTTAATAGTTTTGTTGAGTATATATGACCATCATTTCTTTAGGGATTCAGAATGCGGTTCTGTTTTTGTCTCTCTTAGTTTATATTTCTACGCTCATTGGGAATAAAGCAATCATGAAGCTAGCAAAGCAAGAAAGTGGAAATCAATTTACTAGTACTTAGTATAAGTATAATCACTTGGTTATTAAAATTAGATAATTTTAGATGAAGTTGTACGTATGAAGAAGCGTCGGGTGCTAGAAGTTTGGTATTGTAGTTTATACTACGTAATATATGATTAGTATTGTTGTGTTCTGTTAATTTATAACTAAATTGATGGTGAAGGTAATGAACAAAGGGAAAGCTAGAGAAGAACCTGAGAAATGCCATTGCTGACAGCATTGAAGAAATATTTGCATCTTCCAACACCAATCAAAGAAGACTTGAAGTGCTGCTTTGATTCTAAACTAATGGTGTTATTGCTTTTTTTCGTTTTAATTCTAAACTAAATTTAATTCTAAATTAAAATATTTAACAAAAATATGCATTTTAATATATACAAATTAAATTTTGTCTCAATTTGGAGAGGAAAAAAAATGTTAATTTAAAAAAAAAAAACTAGGATCAAATTGAAAACAGATAACGAATAATAGGACCAAATTGAATACAAAAATCTAATTCTGACACGTGGCATAATATCAGCTTGACACGTGTACATTTTTTTAAATAAAAAAAATTAAAAAAAATTAAAAAAAAATTAAAAAAAATTAAAAAAAATTAAAAAAAAATCAAAAAAATCACAAGATGACACGTGGCAGTTACTGTTCACATCCGTTAATGATTTGGACGGAGTTAACGGAAAGGAGTTGATTGAAAAAATATAACGAAAAGTAGGACCAAATTGAAAACAATTTAAAAAGTAGGACCAAAGTGAAAAAAGTCGACCAAAACTATGACCAAAAGACTATTTAAGCCAATTTATTATTAACATATCACTTTATAATTTTAACCAGATATGATCCTAACTATTCTTGCACAGAACAAACAAGATAAGTTAGGCACAAGCGTCACCTTACCCATGTAGTTCACTATCTCTTCAGTTAGCCTCTTCTCGGTTGACACATGTCAGTTTGGACCCAGGAGGGGTTACCTGCAGAAGGGACTCCGAAGCTCAAGTGAGTCAAAACTCTCAAAATGCGTACCTTTAATTACTGGGGTCCACGCGTATTTATAGAGCATTAATTATGTCTGATTATCTCATGGGTCGGACCTTGGTTTGGGCTCTGGCTTGGGCTGTGAGTGGGCTTGGGCCCTAACCCAGGCCCTTAAAGACCTATTGAGCGCTCCATTTTACTAAGTATATTGAAGTTATCGGCCTCAACCGACTACTTCCCTTGACGGTTTGTGTTGCTCGTGTGCCGTTTTAGGCAGGTAGTTCCTCTAGACGTCTAGGTTACCGGTCTTGGCCGGTTACACGAATGCCTTGGTATATGGTGATCGTTTTATCATTATTTTGTTAAGTTGGCTTGGTGTGGTACACCAGTCCCCCAACCTTGACCGACATAGGTGTCGGTTAAGGGTGATATGTGTTGATATGCTAGCAGAACAGGCTAGGTGTGATACACTAACTAAATAATATATATGTGACTCAAAAATTCTAATAGATGAAAATATAATTTAAATTTATATATTTAATTATTATTACTAATATAATAAAAATGAGTATAACTATAATGGAAATCATGCATATCTATAGGATTTTCATTTGTTCTCAACTCATTGAATTAAAACTAAAATTTCAGCGATCTTATTCTTTTCAATTTAGATAATTATATTATTAGTGAGAAATTCATCTTTTATTTTATTTTGCAATTCGTTTTGATAATTTTCGTTGTAAAAAACAATCCTTCTCTTGTAGTTGTTGAAACACTAAGTTTAAACTTATACAAACTAAGTGATCAATAAAGTAAAATGTCATTGACTTACATATTCTTGCTAAAGATCAATCTTATTCAACCATAAATGATAAATTCTTGATTATGGATGATCAGGAGAACCAATAATCCTATTTAAATAAAAGTTTAAGACTTAGAAAATAAACTATTAAAACTAAAAAACATGTTATGAAAAAAATATATAATAATTAACTTTTTCTCTCATGTTCAAAAAGAAAATTATTATACAAAAAAGCTTGTAAGATAAAAAAATATTATACTATAAAAATAATATATCACTATCAAATAAATAAAAGAATTACATTTTTTTTCTTTAAGAATGAAACATACATAAACACTAAGCCTGTGTTTGGATCCATGCAAGTGTTGTTCATGCGGATAGATGAGGGAGTCACTCTCGTTCGGATCAAACAAAATGCAATGATTTGGAAGCATGGAAAGAAGAAGATTTAAGTAGTTGCCATCTTCTCCGATATGGGAAGAAATTCGAAAAAATGTAATCTAAACATACACAATGACATAAAGAAGCTTACGAAAAAAATAAAATATCATGACAAATGAATGAATAGAATTAATTATAACAATAATAATAATAATAATAAAAATAATTAATAATTATTATTATTATAATATTAATAATTATAAATAATAATAATAGTAAAATAAATAATAATAATAATTATTATTATTATACTTAAATTAATATTACATTTATTATCAAGGGTAAAATGATAATTATTTAATTTTGTTTATTAAAATATCTTTTTAATCTATCATATTTAGATATGACAACGAGTCAGGTCGGACACGGATAGTGCCTATCCGTAACTCAACTAGTAAGAAAAAAATGCACTTCTTACCCATGCGGGTACTCGTTTAAAAAATATTCGCGTGTATTTTAAAACTCGTAGGTACCCATGGATATCCATAAATATTTAAACAAATATATTTTATAAATTTTTTAAATTAAATTTAAATAAATACAAAAAAATGTAAAATTAAATAAAAAATAAATTAACTTTAATATAATAAAATATAATTTTAATTTTAATTAAATTTAACTTAATAAAATAATTTTAATTTTAATTTTTTACCGTGTGTCTGCAAATACTTAGAGTTAGAGATGTCAATGTGAGCCGGAACACGTGAGTCAACCCGGCTCACCACGGGTTCAAGCCGGGTCGGGTTGGGAATTTTTTTTTTTGTGATAATGGGTCAAAACGGGTTGAGCTCACTTAACCCACAGGCTATGCGGGTTCGAGCCGGGTTATGGTGAGCTGACCCACCAACCCACATATATTTAAAAAAACCTAATTTAATAAAATTAATTATTTAAAATTGATATTTCAGAATCTAAAAAAAAGATAGGCAATCCCTAACTTCTCATTTTTCACTCAGCGCAGCGCAGTTCCCTTTCCCTTTCCCTTTCCCTTTCCCTCTCCTTGTCGCGATGGTGCCATAGGTGGTGGTCATCGGTGGTTCTTTGGCGGCGGTGGTCGACGTTGGGTCGGTCGTTCGGTGGTGGTCGAGCTGAGGAAAAACACAATCCCCAACCAACCTAGTCCTCTTCTCATTTTCAATTTCGACCCACGCAGCGCAGTTCCCTTCCCTCTCAATCGTGTCCGTCGCGGTGGTGCCCACAGGTGGTGGTCGTCGGTCGTTCTTTGGCGGCGGTGGTCGACCTTGGTGGCGGCCGTTCGGTGGTGGTCGAGTCAAGAGAAAACGCAATCCCTAACCTAATTCTCTTCTCATTTTCATTTTTGACCCACTCGCACTTCCCTTCCCTCTCACTCGTGTTGGTCGCGGTGGTGCCCAGAGGTGGTGGTTGTCGGTCGTTCTTTGGTGGCGGTGGTCGACGTTGGTACCGGTCGTTCGGTGGTGGTCGAGCTGACGCTTCTTTTGCTCGTGCTGCTCCTGTGCCTAGCCACTCTCACTCGGTATTGCGTCGTCTGCGGTGGTCGTTCGGTGGTGCATTCAATAATCTGCGGTGGACGTTGGTGCCCACTCCATGGTGGTCGTTCAGTAATCTGCGACAACGATGGTGGTTCAGTGGCAACGGTGGTGGACATTGGTGCCCATTCCGTGGTGTTCGATGTTGGTCTGAGGCGTGCGTGCTCTCCTTGGTTAATTGCAACAATAGCTTTTCTCCTGGATTACAAGTGGATTTCTAATGTTTTCTTCCTCCATTATTTTTTCATAAATTGCATTGTGGTCTTTATTACTGCGCGTCCTGGTTTGAATTCGATGCCTTTGGCCCATGACATTGTACTATATTTTTTTTACTAGTCTATACTATATTTTTTTGACTAATAATGTAGTCAATCTTGCAGGACAAAAGTGGAGAGGATCCTAACTTGACATAGAGAAAGGCACTGTTAATACCCGGCGAGGCTATAATACTGAGAGAAACATCTTTCAATTGGTAGAGAAGATGGCATGTCTCACTTTTTCTATTTCTTTTTTCAAGTTTTGGTTGTGAACTTTTTATGTAGTTTTTTTATTGATGAGAATGTTTAATTTAAGCTTGAATTACTGGTAAGTTTGAGATTTTCTTACTGTAGAATCATTTGTGATTGGCTATACACATGAAATTGTTAGGTTTTGCCATTCAGACATCGTAAAGTGGGAACTGTATACTGACAGTTTTATGTAAGTTCCACCAAATTATTGGGTTATTTGGATGCAAGCTATAATAGTTTAAGACAATGTATGATGAAGATAGATTCATAAAGTGTTATTTGATTGCAGCGATAAAGTAAGGATGTGAACTTTAGGGATGTGAACTTTGAGTGCAGTAAATCTTGAGTGCAGTAAATCACATTATATTTTCAGATTTTTTGTTTTTATTATCATCATTATGCATGTGTTTTTGATTACTTGGCCAAAATTTCTATTATTTGGTTTCTTTTATAAGCAGGGGCATAATCATTTTGGAAAGCTTCATGTTATGGAATATGGAACTTGAAGAAATAGAGTGAAAGAGTTAGTTTTTTTAACAGGATGATCATGGCTTCTCCAATCAGATTGTATAAGATTGTAGATGATTAGGTCCACAGGAAGCACATGAAATTTCAAACATTGTATTTGTTATTAACTCATTTTGCCATGGGACTTACTATTTTGTATATTTTTGTTTGTTTGTGGTGCATAACATCCATCTCATAAATCACCAATTTTTTTATAGGCAGTATTCAGCAATAGATAAAAAAAGAGAAGAAAAAAAATTACAAATATGATTTTTTTTTAAATATTTTTTTTTTAATTTTTATACGGGTTAGTGAGTCAACTCACTTAACCTACCAACTCGTAGTGGGTTGAGTCGGATTGAAAAATTTCTGGCTCACCAAAAAGTGAGCTGGGTTGAGCTCAACAATTTCCAACCCGACCCGTGGTGAGCCAACCCGTGTGAGCCGGGTTGGCTCACTTTGACATGTCTACTTAGAGTATGATCCTCGCAGTCTGTCATAACACACAAATATTTTTGTTATACTTGGTAATACTCATCACACCATACAATAAAACAAGAAATAATTGGAGAGAAAAAAATCTTAATAATTTTATTTTTAATTATATTTAATTTTATATTTTAGTATTTACTAATATCAAATAATTTGCTTTAAAAAAAAATAAAAATTCAATTAATTTAATTTTCAAATATTTTCACTATAATAGAAATAATTTAAAAAGTTTGGAGTAGGCAAGCCCTGCCACCGAAAACGTCCGATTCTGAGATAAACCTTCTAATAAAACTTTAATTTTCTTATGCAGTCTCTTTTCCCCTCCCTCTCGTTACATGGTTGCAGTGATTATGAGATTTTAGACTTTGAAAGTGTTTGTTGATAATAAAAAAGGAAAAGTTACGACAATCCGAGGGCCATT
>Ga0214543_1005870_pt1 | contig 22241 bp, 6 predicted proteins | sample CNSS2metaG_FD_160094 | JGI IMG/M metagenome (GOLD analysis project Ga0214543, IMG submission 160094) | Root nodule microbial communities from cowpea collected in UCLA plant growth center, Los Angeles, California, USA - CNSS2 | ecosystem: Host-associated > Plants > Roots > Nodule | place: USA... | reverse complement strand
ATATATATATATATATATATATATATATAAGGGTATTTTTGTGAATTAAAGTTTAGCGGATACGAGTATCCACAGATACGAATACTATGATACCCGTACCCGCCCCGTTAACATACGGGTATCAAAAATACCCGTATCCACAGGTAGCGAGTATCCATTTTTAATATTTTTTTCTTATCCATTGCGGGTTTTATCTGCGGATACCCACGGGTACGGATATTTTTGACATCCCTATATATATATATATATATATATATATATATATATATATATATATATATATAATTAATTAATTAATGCATTACATCAATTTATATTTTATAACAAATTATTCAATAGAATAATCTAACGTCACTAACTTGTCTTAATTATAGTATATTAATTTGTCCCTGCTAGTTTCACTGTGTAAAATAACACAAATCGAATCATTTTCTTTTTCTATTAGTTAAGTATACTCTCTAAATAATGTTATTTTTCGTCAATTGTTCAACTTTTAAATAATTACCAAAAAATATATGTTTACCGGACATGTGTAACTTTTGTTGGGTAAGGGGATTTTTGTGTCAAAATAAAATATCTTTACTCCGATGAATAAATAGTCTTTTCACTAGACGGATCAGAGGTGATTATCATTGGACATGAGATATTCTTGTTGGAAGAGATGATCTAGGAAATCATCATCCATTCTTTTTCAAATTTTCAATTCTCTACAAAAATGAACAAAAAAGGTAATTATATTTATCTTGAATAAATGTTTAAATTATTAATATTTTCATGAAAATAACGCAACATACATAATACAAAGACAGATAAAGAGTTCTAACACATTTATATGTGTTTAAAGTAAAGGTGGCAAAATGGATAAGGTTCGATGGATTAGACCATCAACCTGACACAAAATAAATAGATCAAGTTAAATATTTTAATTCATTGGTATAAAGTAGTTTGACCCACGTAACCTATCAATTTATCGGACCAATCCACGAGTTGGTGTGGACTAACCCGTTATTTTAAAAAAAAATGTTATCACAAAGAAGAGAAAGAGAAGTATTGTGTTACCAAGGACCAAACAAATTAAGTCTTTTATCAGCACATTCCTAAGAAAGCTTGTTACCTTTTCAACATCATTATTCAAACAAACAAAAAGCAATAGCATCCTCACCACCATGCATACAAGAACTAACAAACAACCTTTCAATAATTACATAATCCTAAAATAAACAAGTAGACTCTTCGATAAGAAAAGATAAAAGATTTCTCATAGTGACATCATTGGAAGAAGGAATGATAAAAATGAATTATTTGTTGAGCATGATACTTAGATTTGTTGTAGGATTCTAAGCAGTTTTTCTTCCTTTTGTTATTTACAAATTATACCGTCATATGCAGATCATTTACAAATAAGTTAATATATTTCCTTCTAGCCAAGTTATGTGTAGCATGCATAACCACATTAAAAAACATTTAAAGTTATTATTGCTAGACAAATTAAAAATAAATTTAAAGGAGTTTGAAATAAGTTTTATATTTTTAATAATTAAATTCAAAGCACGTTTATAATATTTGTTACTGAAATTTTATCAATATTTTAGTATTTGTATGCAAAAGCTACGTATTTTTATTATTTTTTTTAAAGAGCCGACTTAGTATAATCGACATGTTTCTTTTTTATTAAGAAGAAATATTATTTTAACACAAAAACTTAATTTTGTTTTTTTTTTAACTTTATTAATGGTTAAAATAATTGAATACATGTTTGAGTCATGTGTATATTAGAAGCAAAACTAAAGTTTAAAAAAATTATTAAAACTTTTAAATTTATAAAACAATTATCTTTGAAAGATGTCTTTTATCCTTTAATTTTCTCTTTATAAATTTAATTTTTTTTAGTAATTTATTCAAAGATGATTATATATTAGTCTTAATTTTTTCTTTGATACTAAATGTTAAACATATTTTCAAATACGTTAACTATTAACCAAAGTCAAATAAATTAACAGAACTAACATTTTTACGAAATAAAAATCTATAATTTTTTCTAGGGCCAAACATAGTTTATGAAACTAACTACGGATTATCTATACTATTATATACTAAACAAAATTGAACCTTTTAACAAAAAATGGATTGGACCGTTTTTGTAGTTGAGTTTAAAAAACCTGAACTTATATAATTATAGTTCAGCTAACTCTTGATCGGTAAAACGCTGTAATCATATCCTTATCAAACTCCTTGTTATACGCTCCAATCAATGTCAATAGTTTTTTTTTTTTAATTTGTGTGGCCAATGTATAAGATGATTTTTATTGTGTAGTGTGAATTTATTTTTTATGTCCGTGTTATGGATTTTGCTAAACAATATCTTGTTTATTATTTATTTTTTATGATGATTTTATTTTTATTGTTCTTTGTCTTAATATACTATTGTGGTTAAAATTAATTATGATTAGGTTTAATCCAAAATTTAATATATCTTACAATTTAATTGTGATGTATAATAGATTTTTATTATAAGATATTTATCATTTTTTATTTTTTATTTTGTAATCCTTGGATGCACTAAATTTGTGATTATTTCTTGAAATTGGATTACAATTGTTAAAATAATTGTTAAGGTAGAACTGTATCATATATATATTCTAAATAAATGGTATTTTGTTTCATAATTAAACTTTTAAGTTACTTTAATGTGATGAGAAACTTGTAAGTTTATTATATAAGTAAATATTTTCTATGATTGATAAAAAAATTCACTGACACCAAACTTAAAAATGGTTCAATTCACTTTTTGTTAAAAGAGTTCAGTTTTGTTTAGTTATAATAATATAGATAATGTATTTCATAAATTATGTCCAGCGTTAATTTTTTCAATCTAATAAATATTAATATATTTTCTTTTTAGTATACAAAGGATAAAATTTTACAGTTATATATATAGTTTCTTATTGAAGTTGTCAAATGTTACCTATAGAATAGAAGGTGGGCAAGATAAAACACATTACGCACCTAAAATCATGAAAATAAGTTAGCATAAAGACAGCAAAGTGGAAAATAATTGTATGTTGATATAATTGGGTTGGGCTTAACCTATGTGAAGATGACCCATATTATATAAGAGGGTGTTTCTTCCTGCACCCCATCAATCTCTTCATGCACTCCATTACTTTTCTTAATTCCATTTGTAGCCTTCTTTGTTTTACTTGAAGTTAGACATGTAACATGGCTTACACGGATTGACTCATTACGAGCCGGGTTGAAAATGAATAAATTCAACCCGGCTCATTTTATAGTAAGTCATAAATTTTGCAACTCAACCCAACCCATCACAGGTTGGTGGGTTAAGTGGGTTGGCTCACCAACTCACATAAAAAATTTATTTATGTATTTATTTTTAAGTATTTAAATATTTAAATAATTTTAAAAAAAATCCATGAGACGACAATCGCAATAAAATCAATAACCAATTATTTCATCATGCTTACTACCAATATATGATGAATTGTTTCCAAGAAAGTGTTTATATAGTCCAATAAAATATGACTAATATTACACATTCTCTGTAATGCTATTCAATAAATATAAATAAATCAACTACACATTTTTGTCATACTAATTTAGAAAAAATTGTTTATAAGATAGTTGCTTGAGTAATTTACTATAAATATTACAACAGTTAAAGATGAAAGTATCAACATATATAACTTGACAATCAAATTAATTAAACATTCAAACTATTCAAATATTATTGAGCAACATTTTAACATTTAAAATTATGAAACTGTGAACCTATATAATTAGAAGTAGTAAATAATTATTAAAAATATAAAAAAAAAATATATTGTAAAAAAATGTTAATAGATTAAGTGAGTCGGATTAAATTCAACAAACTTTTAAAAAAGTTAAATTTTTTTCAACCTAATTCGACTCGAACCCATGACAAGCTGAGTTGGTTCATGTATTGAAACCAATTTTAACATGTCTCTTGAAATCCTCTGTGGAGAAACCGCCTTGGTGTGGAGTGTTTCGTCTGAAGTGTTGGCGAAGTCTTAAGGAGGTGGTGATTTACCAGACTCGGGCTAGACCTACAATGCACTATCCAAGTTTTTCCTCAGCCGAAGAACTACCCAAGTTCTTCCTCAGCCGAAGAACGTGATTAGCACCATGGATGAAGAGAGAAGCACAATGTGCAGCAACAGCAGCAAAAGAAGAAGTAAAACACGTGCAGTGAAGAAATTGGATTAAAAAGGTTAGGGTTAAATTAAATAAGCCATGAGGTTATTTTTGAAAATTCATATATTTGATGGGTGAAGAAAGAAATTTGATAGGGTGCATGAAGAAACGTCCTGGATGAGAAGTGTCCAACCATATCCAACAGAAGGCCTTTATGACATTGTATTCTATGAAATGAAAAAGTCTTAAATTTTATATATCGGTATGTTCTACTTGAAAAAGGTCATGTAAGATTCAAAATTTATATTTATTAATAGATACTACTCATGCATTGAAAATAGCAACTACTAGAAAAACATTAAGATTTAATTATGACATAATAACCTTTTTTTTAATCCTTATGTACTTATTTGGAATAACAGCACTGTTTTCCATAATCTTTAGTGTTTACTGTATTGATTCACGTATCTGGAATCACAAGAACATTGCTTTCACGTTTGTTTGCATATAGAACTTTGTAACTTTAAAAAATTAAAATATATAAATTTTGATTTGTTTCCTATTGAAATAGTTTTGTTTTCAAATATGTTGGTTGGATATAATAATTTAAATTCACTAAATATATGTTTTTTGTCTTGATAGAATATTTTAATTATAATATTAAATAGAAAAGTAATATTAAATATATGTAATAATTTAAACATATCACTTTATGATTTTTTTGAGTCAACATTGATTGAGATTATTTTTCAGTTCACCGAAGTAGGATTTTTCTTAATTAATGGTTGAAAATATTTTTAATTGATATTAATTATAATTATTTCGGTTAAAATCAGTTATCGTTATTTTTATATTATTGGTCAAAATTATATTTTTTAATGATTTTTCGTATTGAAATACATTAACAAATTATCCATAATAATATCTTGAATAAAGTCATATCATACATTTATATGAACTTTTAGATCTATACTGACTTTCAAAAGTTTATCGGTCATTTGTCACTTTTCTATTAAAAGTGATCAGATTAAATCAAGTGTCTTAAAAAAAATCATCATAAAGTGACTTTGACGATTTTATTCATTTAATTTTTTGTCGATCAACATTTAAACAAATCTGGAAAGACTTTGAACAAAAAATTAAACCAGTGATGTCAATAAAATAATAATTCCTAAAAGTATTGACTACAAAATATTTATGAAAAATGTCAAGCTAAATAAATTTGGGTGACATCAGTACAAAAAATATTTGTGATTATTTTCCGATATTTATGTAAGCTTGATGATTTTTCTTGTAAGTTTGGCTTATGCGAATTTGGTTTTATCCTTATTGTCTTATCATCATTCCAAACATGGATCAATTCTTATTATTAAAACTTAGGATATAGTTTTATATATTTGATAACTTTAAATTTTAGTACATTTATTTTGATATTTATTTGTTCTTGTCATTAACCACCGAGCATTTTTTAACAATATTTTCTTATCCTTTTCATGAGTTTTTTTTAACAATATTTTTTTTATCTTTCTTAACCACAATGACTAAATATGACTTTACTTTCTAAAACTTCTAAAGAATCTGGTTGAATTAGAAAAATATATTTTGAACCAATTTGAAATCGTTTATTCTAATAAAAATTTCAAACTCGTACTTAAAATTAATTAAAAAAATTAATGAAAAATACAAATTGTTTTTAACGAGATTGAAGAACGTGGATCTTTAAACAAGTGATAAGATCCAAATATATGAAAAAACTCTGAAAATCTCAAAAGCTCAAGTTAGACTCTGATAGTGTAATTTTTTCAGGATATATGAGAATAGGATAATGACTATGAAAATGTGATGTAATCCATAGGAAAATATTACATGTATTTATAGGATTTTTATATCTTATATATTCTATTATAAAATCAAAGATAATAAAAACTTATCATATTTACAATACAACATGATAATACCAGTAATATATTATATAACCATATATTTTGTTGGTATATGATATAAAAGAATATTTATGATATTCACTATTCAAATTTGACTATATATTATGCTAATATACGATAACTATTTCAACAAATATACTGTGAATATTATTTAACACCTTTAGGACAATAATATTAAATGAGTTTTATTAAACTATTCTTAAGTATATTTGTTGGATTGAAAATTTATACAAATTGATACTCATATATTAAAAGATATTTGAAAACATTATTTTCAATAAATCATTAAATTATAAGGTCATTTTGTTTTTCTTTCCAAAAGAATTTTATGATTTTTTATTTTACTCAACCACTTTTACATAATTATCTTGTTTTTTAAGTTTTTTTATTTATAATCACATAAAAGCCTACTTACTTTTCTTTAATATAATTTTGTTACAATTTAAACTCCAAGCCCAAAGTATTTTTTCTACACCATTTATAATTTTTTTTTTGTAACTATCACTTAAATACTAGTATATTTTTTTAACGAAATTTAAAATTAACTCCACATACCTCTCATAAATATATTTTAAATGCACCGCTGAATAAATTAAAAGTTAAACACAGTTTAAATTTAATGAACACTTTTTCATTTTATTTTACACTTATATTAATTAAGAGATAAAAAACAACTATTTACAACTTCTTGATGAAAATTATTGTATTGATTATTATATTTATTTTGGTAAATGTAAAAAAAATATAAATATATATAAATAAACAATATGTTTTCACTAACATAAACAAGAGGAATAAAATTTTTATTTCAGTGAGTAAAAGATGAATAATCGAATTTTTATATTTGTTATTATTTATATTATTAATAAAATATTATTTTCTTTTTAGTATATTTACTTTTTTAATTTTAATATTTAAATAATTATCTTTAAATTTTAATAATTATTTTAATAGTTAAATAATTATTTTTGCTTTTAAGCGAATTTTTATTTAAATATAAATATTTTAAAATTAAAATAAGTATTTTATATATATTTTTTAAATGACGGTTTATTTATTATATTATTATTGTTATAAAAAGCGTGACGTCGAATAGTAAATATAAAAGTTTTGTAAAATAAATAATTTATTCAAATTAAAAATATGAAATAATAAGTAAGGTACGGATCCCTAAATAAATGTATATCACATCCTTGAAACTGTTCGACTTTTTTTGGAAACATTTTCTCTTCCCTGGACCGTCTCTGCAACCATGGAGTTTTGGGGTAACATCGTCTCTTACCAGTTCGCTCTTCTCTTGGTTTCCGTAGCCATTTATCTTCTATTTCGTGTGTTTTTATTCTTAATTTTTCTTCTTACAATTTTTTACTGTATAAATTTGTTAATCTAGAACAGTCTCATGGTTGTTTTTTTTTCTTTTTTCATTTTCTTGGGGAGGTAAGCATTCCTTCAGTTTTGTTATAATGGGTTGAACTCGTGCTTATGCTATGTTTATTAGACAATCCAATATCTTCATCCATAGATTTTATTTTTAATTCCTGTATTTCATTATGTAGGGTAATTGTCTTAGGTTTTGTCAAGTTTGGTTTTTGTTTAATATTGGTACGAATCGATCAGATTTTCTGTAGTTTAGTCACTCTTTACTTAACTCTTAACAATTATGGTCACCAACCATCGTGCATGTTATATGCCACCGGTGCCTCTTTCTAGTAATTGTTAATCACTTCATATAGGTCATTTGCCGAGTGGTCGAGTTTGCGAAAAACTTCATCGTTCTACCAACTTTTGGAGTGTGTCATTGAAGTATTTGACCCCAGAGTTTCTATTATGAAAAAAATTGACTGTGATGTTTTATATTAAAATTTAATGCCGAAGTTTTAAAGGTGGGTCCTGTGCAGTGTCAAACTATTTGCAACTGCAAAAGTAGTTAAATTGTTTCCCTATTTGGGTTTATTCATCCTGTTGAAAGAGATCTTAGGCTGGGGTGCAGAATGGAGTTAAATAATGCTTTTTGTGATTGAATCCCATCGTATTATATAAGCATGCAGAAAAAAAATTGCATTTGATGTTTTTCACGGGGACAAAAAGCATTACTAAACTAAGACCATATTTCTATTTTCTATCTATTTTAGGTGTTGAGGTGAAAAGTGGAGAATCTCTCAAAGTTGATCCAGGAGACGACAAGATTATCCACCTTTCAAATGTATATCTTTATTCATTAACAAATGAACTTGGAGTCATCAACCTTATTTGGAATTAATAATGGTTTGTTTAAATGATTGAATCATCATTTGACAGGCATGCCTGGGCGATGTGACTAAGGCTAAAGGAGGTGAATCGGTGGCCCTGAATGTGAAGTTTGGTAACCAGAAGCTTGTGCTTGGAACGCTTTCTACGGCTAAATTTCCTCAAATATCTTATGATTTGATATTTGAGAAGGAATTTGAGCTATCCCATAGTTGGAAAAATGGGAGTGTCTTCTTTACTGGATTTAAAGCTCAATCTCAGTCGGAGTCATATCCTTTAATACTATTTATTACTTTTGAATACATATTTTCTCTTGACAATCTTTGATACATACTGTAATCTCCTCATTAATAATGCTAAGGTGTCCTTAACTTCATTCTCCTTTTATCCTTACTGATAATGATGAAGATTCTGATGGTGAGATAATTAGCTAGAATATTATTGGTATTGTTGTTGTTATTATTATTATTATTATTAACTGAACTTATTCTATTGTATTTCTTTCAGATCTTGATGAAGATATTCCAGTTAGTGCTGCCAATGGTAAATATGTCCGTCTGCTTTAGCTAGAATGTCATAAAGCAGTTTATCTAGTGTATATTGTGAACCATACATGTAGGTAAACCTGAGTTTGAGGTGAAGCATGGTGTCAAACCTGATGAAGCTAAACAGAAGAAGACAACAGATCCAAAGAAGAATGAGAAGGTTAAGGAAAAGGATGCAAATGGTGAAGATGAAGATTCATCCGAATCTGATTCTGACGGTGATTCAAGTGAAGATAAGGTATTTGTATAATCGTAGGTATTTGTAACAAAAATGCATGACATTGACTTTACTAGGTATGAGAGAAACTTGATGGTTTGGGAGTAAAAACCTTCTTTTGTTTTCTCATGTATGTCTACTCTTCTATTTTGGTTTTCTTTTGTTGGATGTGAATATCTTGTCATCACATATCAGTTTGTGAATACAAAATTTGTTGATGATGATTATAGTTCAGTTATGTTATCTGTTGTCCAATCTGTCTTTTAATCATTTTCTCATTATTCAGCCAACCCGTCATAATAAGTATTGTCAACTGTCTGGTCGAAGTAAGATTTTGAAATATGTTTTCTGTTTTACATGTTTGTTAGCTGGATAATCATTGTCAGAGGCATTGTGTTTCTTCTCTGTATTGTTTCATCTGGTATTGGCTTGCTATTTTAGTTAGTAAGACTTTGGATTGAAGGACAATTTTAATGATTGATTTTTAAGTTTAATTTATTGTTATTTTGCTGTGATGATATATTGTTTAGCCCACAGCAAATGGTGACATAGAAAGTAGCGAAGGTGATGAGGACAGTGATGATGAGGATGATGACGAGGATGAGGATGATGAAGAATCTGATGAGGAGACACCCAAGAAGGTAAGGAGGGACTATGGAGTGTTTGATTTTTGTTGTTGGTTTTGGATTTAACTTCCATTTTTTTCTCATTTAGATTGAAGCAGGCAAGAAGCGGAATATTGACTCTGCCAACAAAACAACTGTCCCTGTGAAGAAGGCAAAATTTGTCACTCCTCAGAAGCCTGGTTAGTTGGCCTAGATTCCCCCTCCCCCTCCAAACTTTGTTTCTTGTGTGAGATTTGTTTAAATAACCTCTATGTTTTTCACCCCAAGCCTTATTTTGTTTGTACTTGTTTGGGTGCGCTAAATTGGATAAATTAAGTTGTGAATAATGTAATTTAGATGTGAGGTTTTACGGTAGTTAATAGCCTTATGCCATTACTTGCTTCTTGGTCTCCCAATGCTAAATTGGATATTTTAAGTTGTGAATAATTTAATTTAGATGTCAGGATTTAGGGCAGTTAATGAAAACATTGTGTGCTTTATGAAGTCGGCATGGTCATGACGCTTTTAGCTCATCATGTCAGATTTTCTTGAAGCTGTCCTTATACTTGGCTGTTATTGAAAATCACAGCTGCAATCATGCATTTAGTTACTAGTCACTATTCTAGTCAGGGGAAAGCCCCTCACTTTACCCCTTTTTTTCATGTGGCTTGCCATTTATTTGCTTAAGAGATTTTTCTGATATCATTTGACTTATGGTCAAACTTATAGGGTTGGAATCTTTCTCCTAAAATCATCTGCCTCCCCGACTGGATGTACTATAAAGCAATGCTAGATGGATAAAAGGAACATTGTGATATCAGAGAAGATATGTTAAACATTGTAGTTTACAAGTAGTAGGGGTTAAAGCTCTATACTTGACTTCACACTATAATGAAGAAACTATATTATATTAAGCCCAATAAAATCATTTTAATTAAGTCAAATAAATAACTATATTATATCTTATTCTAAGAAAAAACACGACAGTACACTAACTCAAGTTAGTATAGTGGAGAGAAGGGTTTCAAGTAGAACATATACCTTTCTGAGCAATAGGTCAGTAATTTTTGGCGAACAGGGAAGGTCTTCAGCTTTTGTTTTCACCTGCGAGTTAGACTTGGTTTGGTTCTGTTCTTTTGATCCTACCAGTTGTACCTGGTTGTTGTCCTTTTTACCTCAATTTTTTTTTTCTGTTTCATGTTTAGTTGCAGAAAATGTAAAATGTCTGGAAGTGGGACTGGTTATGTTATTTACATATATTATACGGGTTTCCCGGGTCTGTGTAGACTCTCTCAGGTCTGGTAACTTTGAGCAAGGGTGCTTATTTATGTTGAGAAAATGAAATCAATACAATAAAAAATGAAGATTTAATATCCTCTGATAATAAAGATATAATGCGGAAATAAATAAAATTATTCTTAATAATAACTACATATATAATCTAGATATTCCTGATTATAAAAGGATTTGCACCTTATGTATAGGTTGTGAGATTATTCCTATTTATAATGTGTACAACATGTGCAATAGAAAAAACCTAAAACATTTAGATAAATGTGAATTAAAAAGCCATAATCTTGCAACATTTGATATATGCCCGTACTTTCTTTCTATTACAAAATCTGATGTGGATTCTTAATGCAGACATGTTTATGCTAGCCCATATTTTCATAAAAACCAGGGCATTGAAACTCTAAACCATTATCTGATCTTAGAATCTTGATTCATGCTTGAAATTCAGTTTTGATAAAAATAGTGAAGCCATGTAATAGTTTCCTGGTCTCAATTATGGTTTTCATAAGTAACAACCATTTATCAGCTATAGTTAGGAAATACTTCTTTTCATGCATGAAAGAATGGAAAGCGGCTGCCAGTTATCAATGTAGGTTAAAGCGAAAGGTTGTTATGCAAAATATATGTTAGAGGGAAAAGACAACTTTTGTTCTTTTTGTAAAATGAGAGGTGTCACAAACTCTTTTATTCACATATTTCACATATGGATAATTTGTACAAATGCGGCCCATCATCTTATTGGAAAGGTTGCCAAGTCTGTAAAGCTAAAATCAAACGTTAAACAGTTTTTGTTCCTGCAGAAACAATAACAAATTATTATGAGACTCAAATCTTATCTTACCCCAATCTTTGAACCTCCTGGATGTGTGCTCTTCTGCTTTGTTTGACATATCTTGGTGCTTGGTGGAACATTTTGGGGATTACATGCAGAAAGGGCTCTAACGATCAAGTCAGCAAAAGTTCTCAAAGTCAAATATCAATTTTTAGCACTAATGAATTGCGTACCTTTTATTGCTGGGTTCACCCTTATTTATAGGAGATTAATCATATTGTACTAGTTTTACGTTATGGGCTGGACCTTCATTGGGCTCATATGGGCCTGATTAAACCTAGGCCTTAGGTTCCACGTTTTCCCTATGGGTTTAGCTATTTTATTCAAAGTTAAAGTAGGTGGGCTACTAGTTAAACAGTTTAATGAATATGTTCGTTAAGTGTTTTTTCCTCATATAGTATTATAGCAAGTTCGATAAGAACTTAGTTAGCGGCTTTTTACTAAGTTGGCGGCCCCTCGTATAGTATTATATTAAGTTCGATAAGAACTTAGTTAACGGTTTTTTAATAAGTTGATGGCCCAATCTGAGTATCGTGGCAATGGCTAACTTAACCATTGGTTTATGGCGGTTAATCCGGCCAGTATGGTACACCAACCTTTAGAAATATTTGTCATGTTAAAGGCTTTTTACAAGTGTTTTGGTTTTTAAAAGAAAAAATCCTTTCTTTGGGATGCACCCCTAGGGTATGGTAGCCCCCAACCTCTAGAAGCTGGAGCAACGCTGAGGTTATAAGAAGGATATGAATGGGTGACTTTGGATGTGAGAACTCAGTATGCGTTATTCAGATGGACCCGATTGCTGGATTCGTGGTTAAAATGTATCCCTGTGTTTGAGAAGGATACCTCTCCGAATATTGTATCTTTAAAACGAGTTAGCATCGTGGACTTTGTGTGTCACAGATAGGAGCAAGCTGAGGAAGGGTTCTTTTACACATATATGTGCCATTTTTCTCCAGTGCACATGAGACTTCCCTTTGATGACTTCACTATGGGAGTACTACTACTTCTAAATGTTGCGCCAACTCAATTGCATCCCAATAGTTGGGGGTACTTACAAGCGTTCAAACTATTATGTCAATCACTATACCTTCGTCCCTCTCCTTAGTGTTTCTTGTATTTTTATGATACTCGGCCGAGAGATCCAATCACCTAGCTGTCTCTGGTTATCCGGCTGGGTATAAGTATTTTGGACGCTTTTTTGCATTCATTCAAGCATTTCAAAGATGACTTCTTCAAGGTTGTTGTGAAGTAGCCAGGCCGCTCATTATTTTATAATGAGGATTGGAGTACCAAATTCTTGTTTAGCTAGACGTACAACCCTCAACGTTACAAGGGGACGAAGAAGGTGGAGTTGTTGGCGGATGATGGTGGATAGTAGAAGTTCTGGAGAGATTTAGTGATACTTAGGGTTTAGTTAGGATTTATTTATTAGTGCACCCTCTTGTTGATTTGGAAGGTATCATGTTTTATTTCCTTTGTTTCCTTTAGAGTAAGAATGATAATGAATTGTGTGGTTGTGATGTAGGTCATATGACTCAACTGGGAAAGAAAAATCTAAGTCTTTTCCAGAGCCTGAGGAAGGAGTTGACCGAAAAATCCAAAAATGCTGGGGATACTGAAGTTCCCAACATGCAGGATCCACTAGTAGAGGTTTGAGTACACGGTGGTACAAAAAGAAAGGCAACAATCCCTATTCAGAAGGGTGTCGGAAAGGACATTAAAAGGATTATGACTGAGCTTCTGGGACCGAGATCGTCCTCAGGAATTAAGAGACCTGAGGTTGGTCTCATAGAGTTGCCGGAGACAACCGTTGGCTGTGACATCGAGATCAATTTAGAGGAGGCTGTGCTATCTTCTCTGGATAACATGGAGCCTATCGCTATGGCAAAGGCAATGGTGGAGTTTAATAGCAAAGCCCTGATCCTGTGTCGAAGAGTGGGCTGCCTGCTGCAGAAGGAACTTAAAGAAGGAGGAAAGGCTAAAATAGAGCAGGTCAATGAAGAGTTAAAGGTGTTGCAGGCTAAGTATGAAGTGGACAAGGCAGCCTGGGATAGGGAGAGGGAAGAGCTAGTTGCCGAGAAAAAACAACTAGGTTCTTGGAAGGTGAGGTGTTTAGATTCAGAGAAGAAAATGAAGGAGAAGATTGAAGATTTGGAGGCGAACAACGACGAATTGAAGGAGAAATATCAGAGGATAGAGAGCGAACTAGAGGATTTGAAGGACTATATAGTTCAGGAGCACATAAATGGCTTCCATAAAGGCTTGAGGCAGGCGGCATTATTTTATAAGGAGGTGGATGCTACGGATCCTCGTTATGATGTGTATAAAGATGTCTTTAAGGGGCGCCTGTTGGACGAGGAAGAGATGGATTCTGACCAGCCCGTGGAAGAGCCTGAAGCTACTGTTGATCCCGCTGTTGAGGAGGAGGTGACGGCGAATGATGAGGCTGAGATTACTACAAAGTGATTTTATTTTGATAACATTTATTTTTGTTTCGGGTCCAAGTTTGTAATAACTCTTACTTTTTATCAGCCGTGAACATCTTATCGTATTCGCATATTACTTCGCGAAATATATTGCTCTTTCTTTGATCATTCTGCTTATGCACTTGTATTCTCTGTTTTAAAATGTTGCTTTCGCGTGCTTAATGTTTGATCGTTTTGCGTATTTTAGAATATTTGTTGACCGCTTACTTGTATTGGGTATTTTGCATAGCAATTATGAGATATGTAGTTGATATAAACTTGTTGAAAGTTTGTAATAAAGTAGTTGGCATGAAATATGTAATAATTTTTATTCGACCAGGACCGCCTATCTAAGTAAGCGGTAGGGAACTTGAAATAATTGTGTTTGACTAAGTAAGTAGTAGGAAACTTGAAATAATTTTTTTTTTGTTCGACCAGGACTGCCTACCTAAGTAGACGGCAAAGAACTTAGAAATGCTCGACCAGGACCGCCTATTTAAGTAGGTGGCAGGGAACCTTGATTTTATTGATTGTTTGGGTGCCTCATTAAAAACTCCGGCCAAAACCTTCCTTAGGTAAAAATGTTGAATGAGGAAAAAGAGTACACTTAGGGTTACATAATAGGGTTACATGGATCATCTTGTTCAACCTGATTTTTAAAGTAAAATTTGATATGAGATACATTCCATGTGTTCGGTATTGGTTTTCCAGACAATTGCTCCAGTCTATATGCCCCCCTACATTTTCTCCTATCTTGTACGACCCATTCCAATTAGCTGAGAACTTTTCGTCTTTCTTTCTTGCGTTGCTTGCCATTCTTCACACCAGATTTCCTTTTATGAATGTGCGTGTTTGGAGTTTGGAGTTGTGCTTCCTTGTTGCCCTTTGTTTAATTGCCATGCTCCTCATGTGTGCCTTTCGCATAACAATGTTACTAGGTCTAGGTTTATGTGCAAACTTTCGTCGTTGAGCTTCTTGTTGTAACTTAGTCGTCTCAGAGAGGGTTCTCCGATTTCAATTGGAAGCATGGCTTTTGTCCTGTATACTAGACTAAACTAGACTAAACTAGACTAAACGATGACTCGTTCGTGGTGAATTGGTGTGTGCATTTGTATGCCCATAGTACTTCTAACAACTCCTGTGGCCATCCCCTTTGGATCCGTCTAGCCTTTTTTTCAATTCAACAAGGATTACTTTGAACCTCTCGGATGTGTGCTCTTCGGGCTTTGTTTGACATGTCTTCATATCTTAGTGCTTGGTGGAACATTTTGGGGATTACTAGCAGAAAGAACTTCAACGATCAAGTCAGCAAAAATTCTCAAAATCAAATCTCAATTTTTAGCATTAATGTGCGTACCTTTTATTGTTGGGGTCCACCCTTATTTATAGGAGATTAATCATATTTTAGTAGTTTTAAGTCATGGGCTAGACCTTCACTAGGCTCATATGGGCCTGATTAAGCCCAGGCCTTCCACGTTTTCCCTATGGGTTTTTAGCTATTTTATTCAAAGTTAAAATAGGTGGGCTACTAGTTATAAGGAAAACCGTATAGTTTAATGAATATGGTTGTTAAGTGTTTTTTCCTCTTATAGTATTATATTAAGTTCGATGAGAACTTAATTAGCGGCCTTTTACTAAGTTGGCGGCCTTTTAATAAGTTGACGGCCCTCGTATAGCATTATATTAAGTTCGATAAAAACTTAGTTAGCGGCTTTTTAATAAGTTGACAGCCTTTTAATAAGTTGACGGCCCAATACAAGTATCGTGGCAATGGATAACTTAACCATTGGTTTATGGCGGTTAATCCCGCCAGTATGGTACAGTTTTGATTTGAACAAGGTTAACAGAAGGTGTACTAGAATAGAAAATGGTGACTTAAAAAGACTATCATAAACAAAATTAATGGTTATTTACTATTCAAAGTGAAAAGGAATTGTGAGATAGATCTGATATTAAATGTAAACTCTGGGATGTACAAGATATTAAAAAGTTGAAAATGACTAGAAAAGCAAATTGTTTCTAGTTTAACCATGTTTGATTCCTTTACTTGTCACCACAGTAAAACTGAAATCATATTGATGAGAATTTATCTGTTCAGATAGCAAGAACGTTGTTCATGTTGCAACGCCTCACCCTTCTAAGCAGGCTGGAAAAGCAATTGCAGATAACAAGCGGCAGACTCCGAAGTCAGGAGGAGATTACAGCTGCAAGCCTTGCAACAGGTGATTAGGGATTTCTTTTCATACTGATTTGTCTCCTTTTTTTCAAGTAATCAGGAATATCAATTCATTCATAATTTTTAAATTGGTTTGCAGGTCATTTAAGACAGAAGATGGCTTAAACTCTCATAATAAGGCTAAGCACAGTGCTAAGTAAAGCTTTTCTTTTTGTTGGAGGCATGAGTATGTTAATGTTTATGGCTTTGGATGATAATGAAAACACGGTTTATTTGATGTAGAAGAGCTGGTTTATTTATGTTTGTTTCCAACTTTGATTAATCAACTGGAGACCGGATTTCCAGTTTTATATTTTTTGGGTTTGTGATTGCTGGCCATTTGAACCTGATCCTATGTAGGGTCTTTCAAACCGAACCCTTCCTTTATTATTGTCTTTGTGATGAAATGCCGAAATACTCCCTGCAACTTGTGAAATTACATTCCTAACGAAGTAAATTGGGAATTAAATGTTGCTGAAAAGCTATCAATGTTTTATCACTTTTATTAAGATATATCGAAGTCTTAAATAACGTCATGGTATGTTTAGTGGAACATTTGAATGTTAATACTCGCTTTGGGCTAAGTTTTGCTTCCATGACCTTTTTCCTTGCATGATGCATACAAAAGTCCTTAATATTTGATACGGCAAACACTGACCTAGAGACTATATACACTATTTTCCCCCATAATTTTAAGGCGTATGTTTATTTGTACGTCATATCTAAGTTATCTTGGTTTTACTTTTTTGTATTTACTTATGGTACACTATACTTTAATATATCTCCAATTTATGTAACATATCCATTTGTTACATATATATATATATATATATATATATATATATATGATATTTTATAATATTTTATTTATATTTATTTATATGATAATAATAATTTATATATTTTTATGTTAATAATATTTAGTACATTGATTTTAATTTAGATTTACATAAGAAAAATTATATATTTTTAATATATAAACTAATAATATTTATATATAACAATAATTTATATATTTTTATGTTAATAATATTTAGTACACTGATTTTAATTTAGATTCACATAAAAATAATTATATATTTTTCATGTTTTAAAAAAATTATATATTTTTCAATATATAAACATCAGGTGTTTTGTATCTTATTATTTTTTAAATTAGTGTATTAATATAAATTAGTGTATCAATATATTAGATACATTTATGTATCGTATTTGTGTATTATACATTATAGATATGTATCATATGTATTATACATTATAAATGCGTATAAAATCTATGGTACTAATTAAATTTACATGTCACATTATAATTATAAGTACTAACTAAATTTACAAGTCAACCTTCAAGGTAATCATAAAAGAAATGTCCCAATTATAAGTACACTAATTGAAATAAAATGAGATGTTCAAAATGATAATTTCAAAATTTTGAAGGATTATATCATGATTTATTTTGATAAATTAGATAGTAGTAATTTATGAAACTTTCCTGAGAAACCATATCACTTTATAAAAAGAAAGTGTCATAAAATGAAACCAAAAACACTTGGCAAATACCCAATAATTTTAATGAAACCAAAAATACCTTTATTTTTTATGCTTCTGAAAATAATGGGCTGAGAGAAAATAGAAGAAAACACTACATTGATCAAACCCTGACTTTGCCTAAGGGCCTATCCATTGAACCAGTCTGCTAGCGTTTGTGTAATATCAACAAACGAATTTCACAGTGGATAAAACATCACAGTGGATTTATATAATGAGATAGCCGTTCTCCAATTCAGCAAACCAACGAGCCCATTCAATTCTCAATAGTACAGTAACAAATTATCAAGCGTTCTTCTTCAGTCGCACCAAACTAGGAGGATCACACTACAATTGAGAGCTGAGCACGGAAATGCTTAGTAGGAACCCTATTATGCTCAAAAGAACAAAGAAAAATATTTTAGTGCTGAGTGATATCTATTAAGAAAAATAAAATGAAAAATGTTAGGAACATCAGTTATAACAGAGATAAAATGCACCGTCAAATTTCTTTTACTCGTGGTTCAATTATAAAGTGTAATAAATTTTATAATAAGTTACCATGTAACTTTACTCACTACATAATTATCATATTTTATTTATTTATATATATATACATCAAATAGCATATGTATATGTTTATTCTAAAGATAATAAAATACAATACAAATAATTTGATATATATATCAAATACCATATGTATAAATTATTTATTTATTTTAAAAATAACAAAATACGACACATAATAAAAATATGTAAAATTCAACACGAAATATATGTAAATACAAATACTACGAAAAGATAAAAATCAATAGGTGTCATCATAATATTATCAGTAGGTGTCAAATGAGAAAAAAATGATGTTCGAATGACAATGATTTTTTCTATTATAATCAACGCTCAGAAATTGCGAGCTACAGATGCTCATGGTCTCCAACTTTTAGATTGGAATGTGTGAAATCTTTTACCGAAATTACAATTAAAATGTTACCTTGGACAAGTGCATTATAATATTTCTTAAAAATAACTTCAGGTACCTTTTTTCTAAAAAAAAAAACTGTTTCACATTTGAGAGATTAAAGAAGTTACATTGGAACACAGAATTTATTAAATACACTCCAAAACAAATGTAAAATTTATATAAAATTCAATGCAATAAAAATCTTGATATTTCTCCAGAATATTGTTAACTGAACTGATCCTAGACTATGAGTATTAAGTATATAGAAAATATATTTATCATACGCTGCTCTAAGTTTTATATGAATCCAGGCAAGTTGTGAGTAAAGCCATTTGCTAGAGACAGCTTTTTGAGTAAGTAAAAAACTTGGTAACGCATTTATTTAAAATCTATAGTTATTCACACTGAAATTCATACATCATTAATCTATTTTCATCTAAAAACCCTTGACTTCGGTAAAATCCAACAATACTCAATAACAGAATATGAAACATTCATAGCTGAACTTTATCAAATGTATCGCTTCATCCCAGCAACAAGTTAAACTCGCCGCTTTTCCCATTTTTCTTCCTCCCTTCAATTTGCAGAACATTACAATTGAAGCAGAAAATTGAACTGTTGTTACTATGGATATTACAAAGTTATATAACTAAATTGACAGTTTCAAATAGAATAACAATGGCAACTAAATCCACTAAGTAGGTGCAAACATCACAAAACAGATTACCTGCCACACTTACTACCAAATCTTGAGCCAAATAACTACGTTGTTGCTGCTATATCTGATGGTCACCAGATTCATTGCCATTCTGTGCACCACTCCGTTCTTGATAATCATTGCTTTTCGTATTGTTCTTGCTACCCGTTTCCTCTTGTTCCTTCTCCCTGTTCCATTGCTCTATCTTAGCTCTCCTTTCTGCACTACTTTCTCTGACCGGACTCCTATCCCTCCCCATTGGACTTCTACTTCGTTTTCCCCCTCTATGCCGAGGACTACGGCTTCTAGGCCTCCTAACATGGTGGCCATGCGGCCTTTCAAAATCTCTTCTGCCAGCATTACGGACAGAATGCGAATGTTCCCCATGGTTACGATTCCTTGGAGGGCTCCTGCTCCGGCTACCACTGCGGCCATTCCATCGTCTATTTCTTCCAAATAATTTCCTTCTCAAATCCCTGAAAATAAAAGAGTGAGGTTTAACCCAAGAAGAGCCATTTTATAAATGCAAGTTTGTGATCTTGAGAAGTATGAGAACTACAATGAATAGTCAACCTGCTAATCTTCTTCAGGTGCATGAAGTTGCAGTAGCCACCTCGATTGCATACATTCTCCTCATACTGCCTACAAGTTGCTTCTCGAAAATCCGTAACAGGAGAGAAATCAACAATGATTGGGCGACCTAGATGGATGAGTAAGTTATAAGTTTCAACACAACAGCAAGGTTTATTTCGAGATCGGGGTTGACAGTAAAAGAGTCCGCACAGCATTTTCTTACTAGATCCATAAACATTGGGTCACCTTACAAAATTGACTTGCAAGATGAAGGTTGTCCTCCATTTATATACCTTAACGTGGTCATACCACCAGACAATGAAAGAATTCCAACACACTCCACCAAGACTAGACATTCTGAGAATGAAATTTGCAAGATTGACTGTAGTAGGTGACCAATAACAGGTGACTTGATAAACCCAACAAAAAATTTCAGTAGGATCGATTTTGATATCATCTAACTATCTGGGTTTGGACCCAACTCAAACCTCACAAAACCAGTAAGGTGAGCGTTGAACCCCACTTGCATACAACGAACGTGTGTGTGCATAGCCACCAAAGGTAAATATAAAGGACCATTGCATCCCAATCTTTATCCTAACTAGATGCAAAACAAGTAAAGTCAAAACAAGACATTGGAAAGATAATTTGAATAATAATAAAAAGCGGCCATGTGACCGAGCACAAAGTACTATGTCAAAATGCTCAAGACTCACAACAAAAGTAAAGGACGGGCAAAGAAAAGAGGATACTGCAAGGTAAAGAACTAAAACTCAACAAGGATATCTCCAACCTATTAACCCAAAAACTATCATTTTTTAGCAAGATTGCACATGTATTCTCACTGGTGGTAATCCTATTTGTAACATGTAGGACCATTATGAGTGGCAAACCTCTCCATTTGGAACAACTTGATATCTAGAAATTGTAAATATATATATATATATATATATATATATATATATATATATATATATATACAGAACTTGAATTTGGGACAATTAATCAATCTAAAAACGTCTCCATGCTAGTTAATTCACCGGTTGGATGGTAATATGAATATTATTATTGCTTACAAAAGAAAAAAACACAGAAAGATAAGTTTTTTTTTTCAAAAATGGCTTTCGTATTGATACTGCACCCAGCAACCTACCTTCCGATGATTACTTCACATTCGTAACAACTGCCGACACGCACAAACAACAACAGAATAAAAACCACAAACAATGAGAACACTTAAAACGAAATGGCAAAAACCCCAACCGAGGGGAAGTGAAAGGGCAAATGAAGGACCTGAATAAAATCTCCCGGTAAGATTCATGAGAGCGTTGGCAGCATGATCTTCTTCCCGAAATTGAACATACACATTCCCAACCTGCACAAAAACAACGGAATAAACAAAAAAACGATCCAGGTCGAAAATAAAAAAATGAAAAAAACGAGAGAGGTGAAAAGAGGGATTCTGAGAGAAACCATATGATCGGCGAGATTATCGCAGATATTCAAGCTCTGAATAGGGCCATACTTGCTGAGCTCCTCGAAGAGATCTTCGTAAAAGTCGTCGAAGTGATCCTGGACCTTGTCGGGGTCGAGAGATTGGGGTTGGGGCTGATTGGGGTTGGTGATGATGTTCATATTCATGTCGGGCCTCTGGTACATGTTCGACAGAACCAACGTTGGGCTGATTGTGGGCTTCGTGTGGAGCCGTGAACACCGGTCGCCGTGCCTGCAAGCGCCGATCTTGAAGTAGAACGGACAGTTAACCCTGTCCTTCTCCGTTCCGAATATCGATGCCAAGTGCTCCGCCATCTCTCCGTTAGGGTTAGGGTTTCGCTTTCGCTTCTTTTTTTTTCTCCTTCACTCCGCTATCTCTATCCTTTTATACACTCTCACTGCCTACACACTCCTCGCTTCTCTCCTCTCTCTCTCTGTTTTTTTTTTTTTATTTATTTCT
>Ga0214543_1005866_pt1 | contig 22261 bp, 10 predicted proteins | sample CNSS2metaG_FD_160094 | JGI IMG/M metagenome (GOLD analysis project Ga0214543, IMG submission 160094) | Root nodule microbial communities from cowpea collected in UCLA plant growth center, Los Angeles, California, USA - CNSS2 | ecosystem: Host-associated > Plants > Roots > Nodule | place: USA... | reverse complement strand
AAAGCGTCTTCAAATTTGGCAATACCCACCAAATTAAATTGATGAGGTACGAAGGACTTATCTAAAATGGGATCCATATCAAATGTGTCTAGAAAATTATCCATTGTTATATTGTTTAGATTCTATTATCATGAGTGCTTATTTTGAATAAAAAAAATAATGTAAAGAAATTGATTTTTTTTTAATTAAAAGAAATTAATTTTTTTTAATTAAAAAAATAATTTATATATAACAAATATAATTTGGCCCCCCTAGAATTTTTGGTCAAGTTCCGCCACTGTCGGTATAAAAAGCCTTTTTTTAACCGATATGAAACATTTATTTTACACTAGTGATAATTTTATTATATAAAATTATTATTCTCTATGTTGTTATTATTAAGGATTAACATTAATCAATAAATTAAGTTATTTGTTAATGTTAATTATATTGCACATAATTAATTATTGTATGGGTAATATATATAGTTTTGGTTTTCTGATGAACGGTCCATGATGGGTTTGAATAATCAGATACTTATTTGAGAGGTCCCTAGTCTCTGCCGAGAGGATATAAAACTGATACCTATTAGTCAGTTTTTAAGTAACAACGTAGAACACTCTTACCTTTTAAAATATCTATCAGAAAGATAACAGTAACATCTCATACTACGTGTTTCCATAGATCTTTCATTGATTCTGGATACACAATATTTTCACTCATACTTAAATATATTTTGAATATATAGTATTATTGTATCTTATATATATTTTATTCCTATCCGTTAATCCAATATTATTTTTTGGGAAATGTAACAAATATGTAATGAAAGTCGTAGAATGGTAGGCATTTTTATAACACAATTACTGAGTTTTTTTTTCATAAGTGTAATCGTAATATGTAATGTTTTCGTGATTGAATTGCTTAGTATTGAATTAGGTTGCATGTGACGGATCGATCTCATTGATTGTGTCGTTTGTTACTTTTAATGCAACTCTCTTTATCAAGTCTTGCACAATCAAGGTGTATCACTCACCAAATCCATAACTTTTCCACAAAATTTTATTTTATAAATAATTAAACATTTATGTTTTATTTATACTAATAAATATGTTTAATATAACGAATGCTAATCATGCATTATCGAATATATTTCTAACACACGTTTTATTATTAATTAAAATTCACAAACAATAGGATCAAAATATACAAGTATTTTTAATTAATAAAAATTTGTTCAAAAGAGTGTTGACATGTAAGCATTTTCCTTTTTGTCACATTCGTTGAAAATCCTTTAAAATTATTTACCCTTCCACTTTGCTAGTGATTTTAAATCATCGAAAGAGTATGAGTTTGATTTGTAAATTATAATCATTAAAAGCGTATAATAAAGTACATTTTATTTGTTTTATTTATTTATTTATTATTATTATTATTATTATTTTATAGACGAAGTAGGTTAATATATTATAATTTTAAATTTTCATTTTCGATAATTTCAGCTCTTATGGTTATTTTAATAATATTTTTAACATGATATATTTCATTCAATTGCTTTTTCATAATATAAAACTTATATTTTGAATTTTTAAAATTTACGTTGGTATGACTTTTGTATTTCATTTTCAATAAGAAAACAAATCAGCGCTATAGTTCTGGAAATTCAAACTGAATATCTTACATTCCACGAAATTTATGTAACAACTATTAATATGTTTTCTGAAAACTAACAGCATATTCTAAAACTAAACTCAATAAAATTTCCATCCATTTAAACCTTACAATTTTTGGACACCATTTTTTATCTTGAATAAAATTTCTTTTTCTGAAAATTTCAAATTTCAAATTCTAAACAGGAGCGAGCTCAATTACTAGAAAAACCATTAAAAATTTTATATAGTAAGTCAAAATGAGATCTTCAATTTTATAAAATTGGATTCAATTAATTAAATAGATTAAAATTTTTAGAAAATTGTTATGAAGGGTCCAATAGAGAATTGAAATTTTATTTCACTTACTGTGAAACTATTCATAAACATGAGAAGTTGTTTAGTTTACAAAGATTTTCTTTTTTCGAATATTATTGGATATAAATTATGCTATTATGGAAAATACATCGATGAAGTTTTGTAATCTATAAAAATATTGATTATGCTTATAGGTGGTAACATAATAAATATTATGTGATTAAGCTAGGCCAAAATCGGTTATACTTATTTAAAAGAAAAAAGGAAAAAGAAAAAGGAGTCGAAGCAGCTTTGTTTTTTTTTAAAGACCGGAAAACATAATGTGTACTTTGATTTTACATTCTATTCCCATTTCTAAGAATCATGTGTATGAAATAAATCATTTTTTACTATATTTAAGAATGTTTTAATAACTGCATAAATTAAACAATTTAGTTTCATTTTTTTCACTCACATTATCTACAATTTTTTTCACTCATTTTCATACACATTTCTTACATCCAAACAACCATACTTTTTTACTCTCTTTCTCCTCCTTTCTTTGCCTTTCCACCTGATCCATGGGTTTAAACTACCAATTTTAAAGGAAAAATACTTTCTTTCCCTTTCCACCTAATCCATGGGTTTAAACTATCAATTTTGAAGGAAAATAATTATCCACATTAACATTGTAAGAATACTCAAGAACATCAAGAACCATATGATCAATACAAATATATATTTTTTACTCGTGTAAAAATGTTATTTGTTGTGTAATAATGTTACATAAAAATGTAATTATAATATTATAATATATTTGTAATTATAATATTAGTTTTCCATATAATTATAATCACATTGAATTAATATTGAATAATAATCAAATTAATTTTTTAAGTTTGTAAAAAATTGAAGTGCACAAAAACATTACAAGAGTATAAATCCTATAAAACCTCACATTAGAATAAAACTTACAAAAGAATATTATTAAAAACCATGTACCATTATGAAAACTACTTGAACTGAAATATGATAAGAAAAGATCTTACAAAATTCTTGTAAGGAAAATAGTCATGGTTTGTTTATAGAGTAATTTTTTCTTTAGAGAGAAAGGCTCTAGGTAATATTGTTACTCTATGCAATTTATTATATCACAGTAATCTAAACATAATAATATGTTCCATTAAAAATAGATAACAAAGAACCTAAATGTCCAATATATTGAAAATACTAACCAAGAGCATGTTTGGAGGCCAAAACTTCATAATTCAGCTCAGATGCATTTAATAACTACGACATAACTTCATAGGTAACATGTCCGAATCATCTCGGTCACTACACCGAAACAACACAACTGCATTCTAGTCTCTAAATATTCTAACACAACTACCGTTTGCAAGCCATTTCAATTCAATAGAAGAAAAATATCCAAAGAATGGTCTATAAAGGAAAATAAGAGATGTCGGTGAATTCCAGCAAGCAAACAGATTCACTAGACACGCCAGACATATTATCTCACCTTAGTTTGAATAGGGAGAACCATCTCCGTAGGATACAAGGCCTTTCTTTGCATCTGGGCTTTCAGACGGGGACCTTGACCTACTGTTCCTGCTCGCCTTCAGTGGAGATTGTGATTCTATAGAAGCCCTGGATCGTGATGGACTTCTACTCCTGGACAAAGACCTGCTCTTCTCAACACGAGGTCGATATGTACCTACAGGTGAACCACTGCGAACAGGGCTTCGGCTATGGCTTCGACTATATCGTCGACCTCGACCTCGATATCGCGGGCTGCGTGATACAGATGGTGTCCTGCTCCTCCTCCGGAACCTGTATTTAGATTTTCACAATCATATTCATAAATGATGGGGAAGAAATAAGACTTGCCTCAGAAAACAAAATGTGTGGCCAAATAGATCGATGGGAAAGTAATTATGCCTCTACAAGATTTACTAAGAAATTCAAGTAACGTAAATGTTATAAGAAGTTGGAATAAATAAATAAACAAAAGGAAAACCTTGGTGGAGTTCTTCTACGTGGCAGTGGGCTCCTATTACGCCTAGGGGAGTACCTCCTGTAACCTGAATATCTGAGCAGAAAGTGTAAAAAGGTTATTTAACTCTCAACATGCCACCTTAGCACCATGGCTAACTAGAAATTCTAAACAACTTTACCGATTTACCTGTCACGGTAACTTCTTCCATTATAGCGGTACGACCTCACAGGAGATCGAGAGGGAGTCCTATACCTTCTAGCATAGGAGTACTGTTCACTGAAACCTCTTCCCCTTCTAATACGTTTTGGGGAAACATCAGGTGACACACTTCTAGACAAGCTTCTACCACGTGGACTCCTAGAATAACTGTGGCGATTGCCTCTGCTTGGCACTCTAGCTGGACTTCGGCTAATGCTTCTTAAAGGGACTCTGCCAGAGCTTCTGCTCAAACTTCTGCTCATGCTTCTGGCAGATGATCTAACTGGACTCCTGCTTATAGTCTTTCTGGACACTCTTACAGGGCTTATGCTGATTGATCTTCTTGATTGTGCTCTGGGTGAATTCCTCCGGCGGCCCCGAGAAGGCGCTCTTACAGGACTTGCACTCGCACTTCTATGACCATGAGATCTCACAGGGCTTCTACTAACATTTCTACGAATATCAGTTTTCACTGGGCTTCTACTGATTGATCTTCGAGATGGTGCTCTGGGTGAACTCCTCCTCCGGCTCCGAGAAAGGGGTCTCACAGGGCTTGCACTGACACTTCTCCGACCACTAGATCTTACAGGGCTTCTATTGGCACTTCTATGATTGTGTGTTCTCACAGGGCTTCTGCTGATTGATCTTTGTGATCGTGCTCTGGGTGAACTCTTGCGGCTCCGGGAAAGGGATCTTGCAGGGCTTACACTGACACTTCTATGATCACGATATCTAACAGGACTTCTACTGACACTTCTATGATTATGATTAATCACAGGGCTTCTGCTGATTGATCTTCGTGATGGTACTCTGGATGAAGTCCTCTGGTGGCTCCGAGAAAGGGATCTAACAGGGCTTGTACTGACACTTCTATATCCACGAGATCGGACAGGGCTTTTACTGACACTTTTTCCCTTTCTACCTCTCGCTGGGCTTCTGCTGATGCTTCTTCTGTTTGGACTCCTGCTCAAACTCCTCCGTAATGGAGCTTGAGGGCTTCTACTACCACTAGGACTTCTGCTCAACCTCCTTTTTCGACTAACGCTAGGACTTCTGCTCTCACGCTTTGGACTAATACTCATGCTTTGACTCCTGCTTATCAACTTTTAATAAAATACCACATCTTGAAGAAATGGTAAGCATAAGAAATAACTGTGCGACAAGAGTGGAAAGTAGACCTAGATTTGCCTGGTTGATCATCCATCACATCAGGCTGCCTGCCTTCACTTCTGTCAGATCTATAGTTGGCTCCATTGCCATTGCTACGCCGCTCTCCATTTTCATTTGGGATTTTTTCCTCCTCCAGCATATCCAATTTCTCCCCTTTTGTAAGGAGCACAGCTGGTAAATCTTTCTCCACAACCAAGGAAGACTGACCTTCAGCTGCAACAAAATGAAAAAGAAGAATAAAGACATGTTACACTAGCCAAAAAATGAAAACTAATAAAATTATAATCTACACAATAACGTTGTTCTTTTACACAAGCTACAAGTTTCTAGATGCCGCATTTAAGTGACTTACATACCGAGAAGGTAAAACATACAATCATTTTTGCTTTACATTGCCAATTCAAAGAAAACATCATATTTCTTTCCAAAAGCTTAAGTACGGATCAATTAAAGAAAAGTAAAATACAAAAGTATTCACAATTACAGTGTCAACATGGTAAAATAATACAATGTTAGGCAAATCAAAGCAGTCGCCCCTCCCTGCCAAGTAGGTACCTGAACTGGATTGTCTCTAGGCAACAATTCAATATACAATGCAACCAAAATCTAGGCCAGTATAGGCCCACAACAAATCACTATTTTACAAAATTCTAGCTAATATTTCAGGATTTTATATCTTTAGAGACCAGGTAAAGAAAAAGAAAACGGTTTAATAGATAAACTATATTTCTTGTACACAATACACTAAAAAAGTGAATGACTAAAACATTACCATGCTTCTGAGAATGATCTTTATGCTTCTGATCTTTTGCTTGAGCACCACAACTTTCACCGCCAGAGCTGTTGCCACTCTTATTATCACTATCTGAATCAGTATGACAGGTCAATTCCCTAACACCAAAGACAATCTCAGTGTCAGCCAACTTTTTGATAGTGTTGCACTAAAGATTACATCTATAGCCCCTTCAATACATATAAATGTTTATCTCAAGAGCAATGAATGCAGCATCGTTCAATGAGACAGCAGCTATGATTCTACTCATAACCAAAGAAAATGCAATATGCTAATAGAATAAATAAACCACAACCCATAAAACCACAAAATATACACACAGCTATTGTAAGTTCTTCACAAGCACGCATCTATAATTAGAATGTGGAATTTATAAACCATAACCAAATACAAAATCAAAATCAATACCTTCTTGATTTGCGTCTTGATCTTTTGTCTTGTTTCCTTCGTCTCTTGTCTCGGTGTTGTTCTCTTCTTTTTCCACGTCTATGTTTATCTTTCCTAGACCTCTTTCTCTTTCTCCGCCTGTCATCACTGGAGGAACTTGTGAAAGATGAAGATGTATCTGAGTCAGAATCACTATCACTTTCTGAAGAACTCGTGTCTGAATCTGAGGAACTACTCGATTCTGATGAGTAATACTTTCTCCTTTTCCTTTTGTCACCTGAAGATTTTTTGTGCTTTCCCCTATGCAGTTCAGGACTATGGATTTCAGTAGATCCATCTCTTCCCTTTTTTGACTTATTTATCTTCTTTCCATCTACAAAGGTAAAGATTCAAATCAACAGATCAATATAAATCAGAATATATCACATTCAAATGAACAACACATAATGTTATGCTTCAGCATTTTTAATAAGTGTACTTGAAAGATTATTAAGAATTTAACTGCTCAAATAATATAGTTCACATCAAGGGTAGAATTTAGTATTCTGCCTACAGGTCAAAGGAATTCTCACCCTCATTATGTTCACCACAATTAATTATTTTAACAGTTACGCTTGGAAGTCCTTCTTCATCACCCACATCTTCAATTTTCTTCAATATATTATGTCCTTGCACAAGCTTGCCAAAGATTACATGTTTCCTGCAAAATAAACTCAGAATTGAACAAGATAAGCAAGTTGGTAATTTAGTTCCACTAAAAATACGACTAAACATAAGGCAATTCACCTTCTCCCACTCAATAACTAGAGAGACAAAGATCCCATTCATAAAAACAATACAACAAATCATGTACTTCAAATTGAAAAATTCTTGCAACATAAGGTTCAATGCTACATTTCCTCGACTAAATTTTAAATTAAGGCAGATGGCATATGAATATATGTATAGAGAACACTGAAGCAAAAATAGAATTACCACAATACAATAATAAAACCTTGTCCCACTAGATGACTTTTGACAATGCATTACAGTTAATGTAATCAAATTAATGAATTATTTAAAAATAGCTACCACGTAAACTGATGTTAACATCTACAAAAGCCAGTGCTGGTTAGGTTTTAGCTAATAAAAATAATCCAAAGACAGCTTAAATGGGGTTTTCAAGAGTTGTTTCAATAATCATTTCATCCAAATAGCACTAAAATGTTTCATAGTCACTTATTGCAGTAGATAAGCTCAAATTAGCTGAAAATAAAATTATCCAAATGGGACCGAAATGCTAAATGCCATTAAAAAAGCCACATAAGCAAACCTATCAAGACGTGGATCAGCTTTAAAAGTGATTATAAAATGAGAACCAAGAGTGTCACGATCAGCAACTGGCATGGAAAGAAGGCCTGGAGCATCGTGCTTTAGCCTAGGTGATTCATCTGAAACATCACAAGTACAATCTGTTAAAACCACATCAACTTAGATGCATAAACATGACAGTTCCAAATTGATGCTGTAGATTATGAAAGCTATAGACCACAGCTTAGCATTCTCACCTGGGAACTTGGAACCATAAATGCTTTCTCCACCAGTCCCTGCAAAACACACAGGACAATGTGATGTGGGAGTGTAGAAGGATGTAGTATACAACATGTGCAGCATTTGGAATGCTATAAAAAGAATAATAGATGACTGCCAGTGAGGTTTAATAGGTTTAAAGACAAGCCTGCTTTTCTTCCACATAACTACAAAGTACAATAGAAGAGAAGGCTGAATGTGATTATTAAAGACCCCTTTTGCTTTACAGTGGTTCAAGATCAATTTGGTTAACAGAAAAAAAGCAACAACCCCAGCATAGCATGATTTTAACAAAAACACACTAAGAGATGGTAGAGAACAATTGAAGAAGTTACACGACAGATAAAAAGCATATGATGGCATGGCTATAGTTTTAAAATTACAACAAGCCACATCATGGTAATATAAAAAAACTAACCAAAAATGGAAAATAAAATTCCTTTGATACTACCCACCCCATTACAAGCAAATATATACTTGCAAAGGAGCTCTGTTAGTTACCTAATTGACCTAGAAAAGAAAATACCATTGTCACAGGAAACATGAAAATGGAACAAGGCTTGTTACTCGGTCAACTGAATGATCAAATGATAAAAAAGAAAGTAACTACATATACTGTATTAATAGAAATATTCAAAAAATGGTGAAATAATTCATTATAGGTGGTGTGTATCAACATAATACGTACCATTTCGGTTTACAAAATCACCTCCCTGCAAAAAGTAAACCAACCATTAGCACATACAATCACTTAATAACATTTCATACACTTGTGTTTGGTCATCATGGGCCTTATTAGAGTTATGAGTGTTAATGAGATATAACTTAGTAAGTACAACCTTAAAACTATATCACAAGAAAGGTAGCTGTGACCATCAGCCCTGTATCCTACAGAATAAACAACAGTAACTGGCTAAAAGAGGGAACACTACTAAGCCAATTTTAACCACAAAAAGATGTGAGGACATAGAGAACTACTACAGTAAGAGCTAAATGCACAAAAAATTAAAAACAACATACCCGGGCAATGGAGCCTTTAACGATTTGATGAAAGAAAGAACGCTTGTAGTGTAATGACTTTCCAGTGTTTGGACCGACTCCTTTTTCTCCTGAACATACAATGACATTTCGGAAAAGAAATGGGGTAGGGGAATCAGTTATTTATTGATTAGACAAGGAATAACTATATATAATGTTCCAATTTTTCAAGCACAACTCAATACATAGAATTTTATATTGAAAAGGTCTAATAAACAAATATCAACATTAAATGAATTTTTCACGCAGGTCAAATTTATTACCTGTGCACAATGCACGGAAATTTTCAGCAGTCTTCGGAGCAACATCATAGAAAAGCTGGCGGCACAATCAGGAACTTATATCAAATACCGCAAAATTACTGCATTCTGCATAGATTAAAAATGACAATTCATAGAGACAAAAAAGGTACCTCAAAAACCATCCTTTCAACCGGATCCCCATCTATGGACACATCCATAAATACCGGACAATTCTTCTTCTTTGCCATCCCCCTCCGCTCACTAATCAAAACTTAATCTGTTTAACAGCTGATCTGAATAAACAAAACATCATTAGACAAACACCCTCTATCAGATGATATCAGGCAATAATTCATCACTAAGCAAAGAAACACCAATCCTAGTAACCTAGTAACACAACAGAACTACACTGCTGCATTTCCACGCAATATATTTTTTTCAAAATATTTCTATTCCACTAGCATTCTCAACTCAGCCCTAAACTAAACAAAAAATGAGAGAACGTGAGCTACACAAAGATCACATCACATTAAAAATAAAAAATAAAAAATAACTCCTAGCAAATAATTCGCAGTTCGTACCACCAAAACAACTGGTTCATTCAAAAACTACAAACCACAAGCAACGCAGATCGAGAAGTGCGAAAGGAACTGAAAGCATTAACAGTAAAATCAATTAGATTGGAATAAACGACGCGAAATCGCAGTAGTTGCGTGGAATTTGAGATGCAACCCTAAAACCCTAGCTAGTTAGAGACACTAACCTAAAGAACACGCTGAACGCGAAAAACGATTCACATATGCATAAACAACAGATAAATACAACAGTGTTAAAATGTAATCTAACAAAGATGTTAAGCACGCGTTGGAACTCATTTTACCAAAGCGATGTAAGTGATTATATTGTGAGAGGGAAGAGCCATGAGGGATAGAAAGTGAAATAAAGAAGCTTCTGTAGAACAATTTTACAAATACACTGAAGTGAAATATCTTTATTTTATTAACTTGCACACGTGGCACATAATTAAAGGATAAAGGAAAATTCTAGCTTAAATAATTTTTACTCCAATAATTCTATAATTTTATAAATGAGGAATTTCCATCTCCATTAAATTTTAATTTTAATGGTGGTTTTTGTTTTTTTTAATAAGCAACTTTAGTTCATTAATAATATATCATTCAATTAATAACAGTTTCGGTTAGCAATTATATGAAAATACACATCTAATTTTAGAAAAGTAGAGAACTAAATCTACCTTTAAAATTTGTAGAAACTAAAATTGTATATTCACAAAACTAGCAGGAATAAAAGTTGACTTAAGCCTAAATTTTATTTTGGATTATACTAAATAAGATAAAAAAATCATTAATATAATTTGATATATTAAGATTTTGATCTATTTAATAAAAAATAATTCATTCATTAATCTTTTTCATGAAGGGATATTCAATATGCCCATTGAAATAATATTTTTGGAAAAGTAAAATTCAATTTTTTTTAATTTCAAAGATATTTTTTAAATAAAATAAATATTTTAAGAATGATTTAATTATTATGAAAGAATTGATTGGAATAACTTTGATCAGCTCAATATTAATAGAAAAATTTATAGGATTTTTAGAAATAAATGATGGACGATGGATCATTAATTGTTTGTAGAATTAAATTCACATATTAATGAATATGATAGGAGGAAATTTGCATTATTATTTTTAATTAAGAATTAAAAATTTTATTTTCCATTTTTCTATGCATAAAAAAGTGATATATAAAATTATATATATTATGACATCAAGTAAATAATTAAGAATTGGATAAGAAAGTTAAGGTTGTGGGAGGCTATAATACATGTGTTGCACTCATACCGATTATTTTTTGATTTTATTTATATATGTTGTTGATGTTTAGTGTTCTAAATATGTATTTTCTTTTTCTTTTTCAAACATTATTCTTAGTTAGGAAAGTGACTGAGTTTTAAAAAAAAATATGATGAACAAATATATTTAAACAACCTTGTTTATACACAAAATTATATGGCAAACTCATTTAAGTTATCAATCATTAGTTTATATTAATATAATATGTTTATCAAACAAAACAAATTGTATTTAACTGAAGGTGTTGTTTTTTTTCTTACACTTTGTTGACCATTGTAGTCCAAGTTTAATGTATTACCCATGAGGGTTTTCTTCCTGCACCCTTAATATTTCATCTACACCCCAGAATATTTTGTAAAATCTAGAATGGTCCTTTAACCACTTGAACACGCTGCATTAAATGTTTGAAATTCGAATCTTTCCCCTCTCTTTTATTTAATGAAAACGAATTCTCCACTTTTTTTAACCTAGTTGTCCCCAAATTCCACTTTGTCTCACTCTTCTTCCTCGCATTTAAGTCCTTCCTCCTCTGGTAATTGTGGTCTCTTCTCTTCTCGTCTCCCATATTCGTTAACCATTAACATGTAATGTTCATCTTCCTTCTTGGTTTATTTCGTTTTACTTGTTGTTGCCATGACATACATAGGTATATATATACAAATGATTTAGTTTATATGAGAATAGATGTACACGAAACGGTGCCGAAAAATTGAACCAAAAATTGAAAGTCGACTTCCGTAAATTATTGAATTTCGAAAGTCGGCTTACGTAGTAATGCTTCAAAAGAACCACTTCTAGAAGTCGACTTTCGTAATTCATTGATTACCGGAAGTTAACTTTTGTAAGCTAACGCCACTTTTGTAATTAGTGTGACATTTGTAACCAATCTTCATAAACCCACATTCGGAAGTCGATTTTCGTAAGTGATTGATTACCGGAAGTCGACTTCCGTAAGAAAACACGACATCCATAAGTAAAAACTGTAACCGGAAGTCGACTTCCGTAAGGTTGCTGGACGCATGTCGACTTTCAGTGAATTTAAATGGCAAAGTGGTTGGTTTTCGAATGTGGATTTACTCAATGGATGTTGACTTCTGGAGATAGTTGATTCCGGAAGTCGACTTCCAGTTTATTAATTTTTTTTATTTCATTTTAATTTTTTTTATTTTTAATATTTGTGAACATTTTAGTTGTTATATAATTTTTTTATTGTTATGTTGTAAATTTTATTTGTAGTTAATTTGAATTTTAATTAAATATATTTTTCAATAATTTTAAATTTAATTAAGTATAATTTTAATATGTTTTTAAATTTGTTAATTACAAACATGGCTAGCACAAGAGGAACATTTGTACCTCGTGGTGGCTCAAGTTTCACATGCTGAGGCTTCTGACTAGGAGCCTAGACGTAGACCTATAACATTTTTTCGCAAAAGAGGTAAGGGTCGTCATGGAGATAATGGTCCATCAGCTCACGGGGAAGTTGGTTCATCAACAGGTTATGGAGAACGGTTTTTATTAGGACCGAGTGGACATGAAGTTAGTGTCTCATGGCAAAAAATGAAAAAGATTCAGACTTTGTCATGAAGCTGTTGAGCCATTTGTTCAAAATTTTGGGTTGATACCACTATGTCATATATGTTATGAATATCTTGATAAGGGTCTCATATTGGCTTTTGTTGGAGGTGGCACAGAGAGACTGTAAGATCCGAGAAAATTAAATAATTAAATAAATAATTATTTAATATAAATGCGGGTAAAGATTATTTATGGCATTTAATGTAAAAAGTTATGATAAGGAATAATACTAGCTCAAGTGGTTGAGAGTATTTGACTATTTTGAGAGGATTTGGGTTTGAGTTTTATGTATGCCATTAGTATGCTTATTTAATTATGATTATTATTTTAATGATATGCTTGGTCATAGTGCGTGATAATATAATCCTAGATGAGTATGAATTATCACAAAACATGAATTGGTTGAATGGTTGTGCATTGGCTTGGTAATTATATGGTTATGTGGTTGAAATAGATTCCTTTTTGCCAAATTTCTTTTTGGTATGGATGGGAGGGACATAAACCCTAACCGTCAGAGGGGGCAGCTGGGAAGGCTGAAAAACCCCTTAGGTAGTGGTGAGTAGTGGGGTGAGATTTTACAAAGCAGTATACGTGTGTTGGTGAGTGAGAGAGATAAAGATTAGTTTTGGAGAAGCAAAGGAAGGCTCTTGTGGATCAAAAAGCAACCCTAGAAATTTCATTTGGAACAAGGATTACCAGGTAAGGGGAGCTGTTCCTATGTGTTTTATTTGTGTGTGAATTATTGTGTACTATTATGAATCAAATGCATGAAATTTCATATGTTTTGTGCTATTTTTTGTAATTTTCTAAGTTCTTCCCAGAAACCGCCTAGCGACGATGAAGACCCGCCAACCGACTCATCTCCTTTTGACCGAGATTATTGGGTTTTGTTATGAACTGCCTGCGATGATAAGTTTTCGCCAGGCGACGCGAAGCTGCTTGGGTCCGTTTTGATTTTGGTTTGTGCAATGGTTCTTATGAAATCTAGAATTTGTTTATGGGTATTCTATTGAGTGAGTAATGTTGTCAAATTAATGGAATTGGGTTGTATGGTAATGCCTTGGAGCAATTGTGCGTGTGTTACCATGAAATAATGAGAGGGGTTTGAAAGAGGTTAAATAGGTAATCTGATTCCAACGTTTAGTTATTAATTGAATCGTAGAAATGTTTTGTGCAATGTATTCCATGAATATCCCGTGAATGTGGTCTAATTGTATGACTGGGTTGGGTTGGGAAAGGATAGGGAGTCTCACAGGAATGGGAAAGCTGGGATTTTTCCCAAAATTTGTTACACCACCTTGCAGCGCATAATCTATTGCGAGGTGATATCTCTAATTCGCAGATTTTGCATTATAGCTGTGGAGGACGCAAGGTTTGGGTTTTATGGGATTTTTTCATAAATTCAGGGTTGCGATAATAATGCAACTAAACATGAGTAATTTGGAACGAGTCAATGAAGAGAATGTGATGGTATGTACATAATAAAGTGTATATGGAAATTGGTGTTGAAATTGCAATTGAAAGGAGATAACTAATAATTAGGGTTAAATATATTTTTGGTGTAAGACCCGTGAAATTTAATTAATTAAATAAATAATTAATTAATAAATGCGAGTGGGAGACTTAATTATGACATTAAATTATGAGTGGAATGACGTGGAAAAGTACTAGCTCAAGTGGTTGAGGGTACTTTAATTATGTGAGAGGATTTGAGTTTGAATCCCATGTATGCCATTTTGTGTTATTATTCACTGTTATTTTAAATATATGATAATCATGTCGTGAAATAATATGATAAGTGAATTATGATTGTTAGCATGAAATATGAATTGGCTTGGTGGTTTGGTATTGATTTAGCTTTGGCAGGGTAAGGGGTTCAAATCTCGGTGAACTCAAATTGAACATTTTTTCTAGTTATTTTTGGAGGAGGAGAGGCTGAAAACGAATCATAAAGGGGTCCATAAATAGCAATTAACATCACCATTAAGTTTAGGTTCGTTTTATATTATTACCTAGTTTTTAGGACACCTTTAAAAGGCTAAAGTGAGGTAAAGGGAAGGGTTTGGCAAGCTAGAAACTATACCTACAGAGAGAGCACGAAAACTCTAGAATTGTGTGAGGTTGAGTGAGAGTTGAGGGGCTGAATAGAGAGGAACAAAGGAGGGTTGGTGATCAAAGGATAACTTCCCAATTGTCAAGGTTTAAAGCTAAAAGGATCCAGGTTAGGGGAGTTTATACGTTAGAATTTTTATAAGTGTATGCGAATTGCTGGATATATGTGTAATTGTTGATTTCTGTTCGTTTCTGGTTGAATCTTTGTGTTTCTGGAAAATTTTCAAAAACCGCCTGGCGGGCTGTTCATAGCCGCCAGGCGGCGCATGTAATTATATGTGATCTGGGTTCCTGGACGAGGAACCGCCTGGCGGCACACTCCCGGCCGCCAGGCAATGCGTGAAGTTTTACATTTTTTCTAGGTTTCGCTGATGAACTGCCTGGCGGTGATGAATTTCCGCCAGGCGATGCGAGTCTGTTGGGCTCGATTTTTGGTGATTTTGGGTGTTTTGGATTGAGTTGATCGGGGAAAAACAAAGGGATAGTGGTTACTGGAAGTTCTAACTTGTTTTCCATTGATTTTGAGCGTAATGAAAGGTTTAATCCGATGGAACAATGTAATTGAGTTGTAGGGTTTGGGAATTGACGGTTTGGTAGAACTAAACTAGACAAAGTTTATTATAATAAAACTAATGTTGTTGGAATTAGACTAAGCACGGATTGATGGCACTCGTATTAGGTTCTTGGAGAGGATTGGTTGAGATAGGAAGAAAAAGGGGCATCCAGATGGTATGAGGATCATTTTCGCAAGGGCTGTAAAACTGGGAAATTGCCCAGAAATCTATGTACCGCCTGGTGGCACGGGCTTTGCCGCCAGGCGCCTTCACAACAGTGTTGTTCCTGGGTGGTTGCGCGAGACAGTGAAGATGTGGGGGGATCTTGAGGTAAGGTTGAAGAGTGAATGAAATTAAGAAGGTTAAGGAGGGGGAACGAGAATTGTAACAGTTAGAGGATTGAGTTGAGGTGGCAGGATTTGTTGACAGGTCTTGGGTGGTTGTAAGTGGGAAGTTAGAGACAAACTTGGTAATGGTAATGAGTGAATTGTGAATTGATAGGTGAGGAATATTAACATAAGATAAATCTGTTTATTTTACCAAGCATACGGGGATATATTACATGGATGGAAGTGGAAATTTTGGTTAGGGAAATGTCCACTCGAGGGGTGATGTACTATGGTAGTGTTATCTTAGCTAGAATTTGAAAGTAGAAAATGTATATGTGAAGGTTGACACTGAACTCAGTGGGATCTGACTTGGAATGCAAACAACGTAGTACCCTTAAAGAGGAGGATCTTGATAAGAATGGGAGGTGCATCTAGTAGGTAAATCAGTAATGTTAACAGATGTGAGGCATGGTGGCAGTGTGATACACTGAAGCTTTAACTATTAAACTTGGTTGAGTGACTAATGAGGTCTAGTTACGAATCCCTGTGACTTAATTCAGAGCAGTATAGTAACCATTGGTGCAACTGATATACCGCCTGGCGGTGGGGGTTAGGCCGCCAGGCGATATCACGGCAACAGTGAGGTCTGGTGCAGGTGGTGCCTGACGGTGAGAGAGGTCCCGCCAGGCGATAGAGAATGAACATAAGCGCTATGGGGTCGCGTCCGCCCGGCGGCGTGGGAGTTTCCGCCAGGCGGTTGTTGTAGAATTTGAAGTTATTTTGAGGTGCTTGGCGCCTAGCGGTACGTGTCCCCCGCCAGGCGGTCTGGAAGCTGTAGCGCCTAGCAGTACGTGTCCCCCGCTAGGTGATTTGGTGGTTGTAAGTCCTAAGTTATTGGACTTAGTAGGGTGATCTACAAGGCTTTTAGTGATGCCTCAAAGGTAAGATTGATGGGTTCCTTGAGTTGAGCTCGGAACGTATCCCTTGAGTTGAGCTCGGGATAGGGGTTAAACACGTACATTCCTCGAGTTGAGCTCAGAATGGCATTCCTCGAGTTGAGCTCAGGATGACGAGTGTTGCCGATGTGAGTGTGCTGGTTGTGGCCAGTACGGATGGGTCCAGATAGATTACTTTCCTCAATTGTTGGCTGACGAGTTTGGTAGTCTTGGGACATTACGGACTATGTTCGTAATTGGGAACTCCACCTGGCATTACGGTGTATGATCCGTGGCATTGGTTCCCGCACGTGCTCTATCGGTTGTGGCCGATAGGTTTGGCAGCAAATTATCTTGGGGTAATCACTAGAAGAGATAGAACACGAATGGTCTGGTTGTGGCCAGACGTTAGAGAATTGAGTAAGCTATGATATCTTGATTTTTTGTAGAGTTTACAGCTGTATAACTGGTTATTTGATTATTGTTATGATGTATGTTGTTTTCATAAGCTCACCCTATCTGCTTGTGTTTGGCGATGATCGTGTACGTGGTACACGTGAGCAGAGAATGTTGATGCAGGTGGATCCGGTGAGGCTTAGTCACGGAACGTGGGAAATGCTTGGGAGTTTTATACATTTTTGTATTATTTTGAGTTTGACTATTTTGTAAACTCTTATGAGAGGTTTTATTATGTTGTTTCAGTTTTATTAACTATGGATTTTGCTTTTATCCTTGGACGTTAATAAAATTTAAATTTCCCGCGTTTTTGGGAAATAAGGTTTATTCATAAATGCGGCAGCTTTATAATTTTAATAGTTTTGTTTATTTAAATCAGTAATATCTTGACGGGATGTTACATTTGGTCCCTTAAATTTTAGTAAAAATTGGAATTATTCCCTCTTCGAAATTTTGACCCAATTTAGTCCTCCAACTTTATAAATGCATGAATTTAGTCCTTTTAACCAAATTTTGTTAAGTTTATTTAACATTTCAAGGACATTTTAGGATAGTTTTTGAGTTAACATTGAAGGGAGAATGTATCAAACGATGCAAACAACTCAAATACTATCATGAAATATGCTTGAAATGTCAAATAAACTTAACAAAATTTGGTTTAAAGGACTAAATTCACGCATTTCTAAAGATGGGAGACTAAATTGGTTCAAAATTTCAAGGAGGGACTAATTCCAATTTTCACCGAAAGTTAAAGGACCAAAAACATATTTAACCCTATTAATTATAATGGAAATTGCATGTTTCTAGGAATTTTGATTTCTTTGGGTTTAAACTTTTAAGACTTTGGACATTTTAATTGAATAATTGTGAGAGTTGCTCAAATATGTTAATTATGTGATATTGTAATCAACCATAATTGCATTATGATTGAGATAAGAATTATGGTTGTCATAAGTAAAATGCGGACTATGGTTGTGTTGGTTCCAAATTTCAGATTTTGGTTGAGTTAAGTGGATGAATAACATTTTTTATGCATATATAATAGAAGCATATGTTGTGTGAAGTGTATTTTGAATTATGCACTGATAGTTGGATGCGTGTTATAAACTTTATATGTGTTTTGGACTGTTTTTACCTGCTTTGGGGGTCCTAAAATCAGTAAAGTCACATTACTGGTATATCGTCCGACGATGCGGGAGAGGTCTTAGGCGGAAGGGGTACCAAGGGTATCCTTGGATCACGTGGCGTCAAATAACCCAACCCGACTCACTTTTTAGCGAGCCAAAAAAATTCGAACCCGACCCGACCCACCACGGGTTGGCGAGTTAAACGGGTTGGCTCATGTGTTCACTTAATTAAAAAAAATACAATTTTTTTATTTTTTCAATCAAAACTAAATTATAATTCTAATTAAAATCTAAATAAACTTTAAGACAATCAAAATACAAACCAAAATAAAAAAAATACAAATTATTTATGTGTTGGCTAAAAAAAAACCTAACATGACCCAAATGTAAAGCCCAACTTAATAAAAAACTCTTGTGTACCCTTTTATCTACGGGTTGGTGAGCCAACCCGGCTCATCACGGGTTCAACCCGGATGAGCTGAGTTCAAGGTGAGTCGGGTCAAAAATCAATCCGTATTGAAATTTGTAAAAAAATTTCAACCCAACCCGACCCAAACCCGTGGTGAGCCAGGTTGGCTCGCAGGTTCCAACCCATTTTGACAACTCTAATTGTGCTTGGGTCAATAGTCTCAATTGTAACAATGAAATGATAATCGGAAACCCTTAGGGTTGTAATGTTTCAAGTATAAGTATTAAATGAAATAAAATGGGTTGGTTGAATCTTTATATTTATTATTTGTGCATGTTTTACAATGTTATAAGCTAACCCTTTCTGTTTGTGTTTGGCGATGATCATGTGACTTGTCACACGGGAGCAGATGATATTTCAAGTGATAATGATGATGCCTAGAGACGGAAAGAAGGTTAGCATTGGATTTTGATTATGTTTATCTACGATTTTAGTTTTCATTCAATTGTTTTTGGGAACTTGTATAACTATTATGGTTTTGTGCATTTTGTTAATTCAGATTTAGGCGAGTTGTATGAATTTTAAATTTTCCTGCGTTTGGGAATAAATAAGTATGACGATTTGAATTTCAATTATAAGTTATTTCTTTTATTTAAGTAATTTCTAAGAGGGATGTTACAGAGACGAGCAACTTTCATCTTCCTTTAGTAGGGATGAGTGTGACACTAGATGATGTTTTTGTTCTCCTCCATTTGTCTATAGTAGGAGAGCTTTTTAGAAACAAAGCACTAGACTTCAATGTTGCTTTGGAGCGTGTGATTGATCTTTTAGGCGTTGAACGGACGAAGGCGTCATCTGAGCTCAGACAATGTCGTGGTCCCCATGTAAGACTCAATTGGTTGAGAGACCTCTACACTGAGTGTTGTGAGAATCGGCAATGGCAGTTTGCGACACGGGCATATTTGCTGCATCTTGTTGGCTACACCATTTTTTTGTATAAGAGTGCTATGTCCATCAGTGTCTCCTACCTGAATATGTTTGTAGATCTGCAATCATGTGGAAGGTTTACATGGGGAGCTACTGCACTTGCACATCTTTATAAGCAACTTGGTAATGCGAGTCTTGCACACACCAGACAATTAGTTGGATATCTTACTCTTTTATAGGTATACAATTATTTTTGCCAAAAATATTTTTTACTTTGGTCATGTTTATTGCTTCATTGTTCAAAAACCTTTGCATTTATTTGTAGAGTTGGATATATGAGCACTTTTCGAAATTGGGAAAGAAGAAATTACTGGACAATTATGATGAACAGAGATCTCGGGCGACGTGTTTTTTGACACCCATACTAAATTGTACTCTACATGAGGTTAGGGCACAGTTGGATGCACTGACGTACAATGGGGTCATATGGAACCCATATGCCTCACATCGGGTTACTCGTCCCCTTATCACCATTGCTTTATTCTCTAGCTTCATCGGGGTGGGTGAAATCGCTCATCGTCATCTGTTGGAACGTGTGTTGCCCCAATTTGGGTTTCTACAACATATCCCGAGGTCTCCACTTGCTGTTGGTGATACCTGTAACACCCCAGATGGATATTACTAGATAAAACTAATTTTTCACAAAATATACTTTAAGAAAATCAACATTACAATAAATTCCCAAGTGCGGGAAATTTCAAACTTGTCTCGCTATAATCCATTCATACTGTCTCATCTTTATTACAAGTTCATAATGGATGAAACATCATAATGTCTATTACAAAATGTAGGAAAACATAGCATAAAGAAAATCCCCCATCGGTAGCCCCGCTCTGTTGCTAAGCATCAGCATGATCACCTGAATTCATGTCTGCTCCCACGTAACAAGTCACGTGATCATCGCCAAACACAAATACACAAACAAGCAAGGGTGAGCTGAGAAAGAAAAATTATACAAATAATAAGATAATAAGAATTGACCCTCACCCAATCTAACTTAGTCAATTTTATATTATTGACCTTTCTATAACATTATACCCCAATCTCATAACCTATATGAGAAAGATCCATTCAAAACCTTGGTCCTTAGGGATTATCATGCTCCCACGAACCTACCCGCTCGTGGTCCAACTCTACGGACCTCCCCGCCTGTAGTCCAACTCTACGAACCTGCCCACTCGTAGTCCAACATGTGTGAACACCTACTATGAACCTCCCCGCTCATAGTAGCCTCAAGTGTGAGCACGGAACATACGAACCTCCCCGCTCGTATCCCCACACAAGAGTACAACAGATACGGACCTCCCCGCCCGATCAATCACGCATCTCAAATCTCCGTTACGAACCTCCCCACTCGTAACTAATCCAGCATATCCCTGACCAAGCCATCAAACTCATCCATGCAAATCCATCTGCAATGGGCCCTTGCCCTTGCACTATTACCTGGCGCTGCCTAAGCGCCACCAGGCGAAATTGTACTATACATTACCTAACGGTCTTAACATGTTGTCGGCGCCACAAGTTCCAAAATTCAAAATTTATGATTATTCTACCGCCGAGTAAATAAAGAGAAGGATAGATTACGAAACTAAGCCACATTAAAATACGTTAAGTATTTTAATTATCGAGAATATAGTTAATTCCTTGTATCTATTCCAATTTGGAAGTTTAACATACAATGCAAAGAAAACATTTCCACTACTTAAAGCTTTCCCTGAAGTTGCCAAACTTATAAAGTATAAATAGAAATTTATTAAATGTCAACCATAATAAGGAATTTAACACGACACCAAGCCTCTCACTCCAATCACAGAACCCTTCCTCTTTATCTCAAATTCACAATTCTTATAGAAAGAACCCTTCATTAACAAGAAAAAGAAAGAAAACCACAAACCGAACAATTATCTAAAAACGTTAAACATTTCAGTTAAAATAAAATAAAAGATACTCTGCCAATTTTCAACCCAAGTAACTTTTATATCCAACTCATTCCTATAAAATATAACTAACAATCTTTGAACGTTAAAACTTTAGATCATAAATATTACCTAAAAACCAAAACAGAATATCATCAATCAAGATATAAATAATATTCATATAAAGCTAGGTAATAATCTATGTATGTTACAATATAATAATACCCAACATTAACTAATTTAATGTACTATTATTTTATTATATCAATACTCCTTACTTTAATTTCTTCCATGTAGACATATTTCTATATGTAATATATTATCATGATATCAATTGAAAACTTCCTATAATTCATACTAAATACATAAGTGCAAAACCAAAAAGGAAGCCTCTTTTACTTTTTTTTATAATCATCGATCATCATAACCCCACTACATCCAAACTTTCTCTATAAAAAAAGAAAACTGCTTTGTATACTTGTATGACAACCCACACGCAGAGACTAATTTATATATAATATATATAACACTATTATTATAATGGTTCACCTAAAAGATTGCCAATGAAAAACTCAACTATAAACCCCTTGCATCCAACACCCTGCTATTACCACCACATAAAATAAAATTAAAAAAAAAAACAAAAGAACAAAGATGGAAAGT
>Ga0214543_1005863_pt1 | contig 22265 bp, 12 predicted proteins | sample CNSS2metaG_FD_160094 | JGI IMG/M metagenome (GOLD analysis project Ga0214543, IMG submission 160094) | Root nodule microbial communities from cowpea collected in UCLA plant growth center, Los Angeles, California, USA - CNSS2 | ecosystem: Host-associated > Plants > Roots > Nodule | place: USA... | reverse complement strand
GGTGTTTTTTTTATTGCTGAAATGACAATGCTCGAAGTTTTATAGTTTTGGATTCTTTTTGTTAGGCGTGTGTACTGGTATGGCCTCTGTACAGAACACAAACACAGACAACAAGGTACAGTGGCAGCAGTCTCACAAGAGAAAAAATAGTGAAGCAATAGATGCGCCTACAATTGCAAAAAAACCTCGTGGTAGACCACCTGGCAAGAAAAATCAATTTAAAGGTATAATGGTTTCTGACTATATTATTAAGCATACAATATTATTTTTTGAATTTAATTTTTACACTTTTACTTTATATGCTCACTCTCTCAGGTCTAAACATGCTCCCATCAGTAGGGACTCAATCATTAATCGCAAATTCCACAGTTACACGGTCACAGGTTCCCATCAACTCATCCATCATAGAAACACATCCTGGAACAGCAACCAATAAATCTGTTACAACATGCAATAAGGATGTTGTTACTCATTCTGAGACTGTTATGGTCTGTCCTGACGAAGAAATAACTTATAAACCCAGCCTTCACAGTTCTCCTATAAATTCAGATACTGAGACAAAAAAGAAGAGTGAATTAGTATGCAATGCCTCTCATGTACTTTTGGAAGATTCAATCCCAAATGAGTTTTCCATCCCTCATAAAGAAACACAGAAGGAGCAGTCAGATACTGACACAAAAAAGAAGAGTGAATTAGTCTGCAATGGCTCTCATGTACTTTTGGAAAATTCAATCCCAAATGAGTTTTCCATCCCTCACCAGGAAACACAGGAGGAGCATATGGATCTATCACACATTAGTTTTCCTGATTTAGATACGGAGTACTGGTCAAACTTCTCATCAAAAGACATAGGAATTTTCAATGAAGATTTTTTTTATCTTTCAACTGCAACTCATGTTCATGTGGAGGAGGTTGATGCATGAAGGTATTTGTTGAGATTTATCTGACTCTGCAATAACACCTGACACTGCGGTGGATAACACTGTTCTTCAGTTTATATTAGCTTTTGGTCATAAGTAGATAACACTATTTTTCAGTTTATATTAACTTTTGGTCATCAGTACTATTCTTCAGTTTATATTAACTTTTGGTCATCAGCCCTACATTATCGATATTGTATTGTAAAAAACAATTTTCCTAATGAATAAAGTTTTTAGATTGTTTGATTAAACTTTTGGTTTTTAAATTGTTTGATTAAAACTAATTGATTAAATTTTTTAAATTGTTTGATGGAGATGTTTTTTATCATTAGCTTTAAGTGATTAAAATGCATGAGGTTATTTTTTTATGGTGTAATATAATCTGACACAGAGGGGATTTGTGGTCGATAATACTATTATCTAGTTTATTAGCTTTTGGTTGTTAGACAAGGCCTAAATGATTGATCTTTCAGTGACTTTAGATTACTTCTTTCCAGTTGGAATATGTAACGAAAATCTCTCCTAATGAATAAAATTTTCAAATTTTGTTGTCAGTGATAGATCTGTCCTTGGCTTTGATTGCTCTTATGAATTTTTCTTGTTAACCCTCGTCCATTCTAACTTACGAATCTGAATTAGCATAAAAAAAGAAACATTTTTTGAATAAAATGTTGGAAGAGATCTTAAAAAAGTGAATAAAGCAATTGTTTAACTTCTTTGATAGAGGATTCTCTCTAGAGTTCTCCCTTTGCCTAGACTACAAAGTGAGCATGGTGATGGAGAAGCTTTGGAGTTGAACCTATTTTGGTTTACAACATCTACATTTGGTTTTGATTTTTTTAATTTCTGTACTTATTTTATGTTTGATGTTGTTTCCACCGTTCAAATTCATCTCTTCTCTTCTTCTCACATGTTTTTTCAATTTAACTCAAGCTTAAACTCAAATTGAAGAAATTAATTCTTGTTCTTGCATCAACACTGATTTCTTTAGTTGACTTGCTCTAGAAATTAAAGAATGCAATGTCATTAACCTATACTCAAGTGACTGCAATGTCAGCCTTGTTCAAAGAACAAGAATTAAGCTCTTCACTTTGAGTTTCAGCTCTTGAGTTAATGTTAATTTGTGTGACGTGTTCATGCGTATATTTGTGATATATTTATGCTTCACTGTTTCAATCACTCTCCATTAGTTTTAATAGGTGATTTCTTTTTGTTTTATGTTTCTAATTCATAATTCATCTCTCTTTTCATCAAAAATTGGAAAATCAAACCAAATAGAACTTAGGTAATTGTTTATGTTAATTTTGTTAGTTAAGTTAACTTAGGATATCTTAGTTTAGTGTTTTCAATTTCTGATGTTTGCTTGTTAAAATTTTCAGTTCTTATCTTCAATTCAATCCATATAATATTCATTGGAAAGTATAATTTCATTTCTACACCATTCACTCACTTATTCAAAGCATATCTGCACCATAGCTGTCAGGTACACAAAGTTCTGTTTCACAGCTTTTGCATTTGATTTGTGTATCACTGTTTTGAGCATGTAGATTTGTTTTAATTTCATTTTTGTGTTGATTTTAGCATTAGAAATATATAGGAAGAATTTGCATTGCACTTTAGCATGTTTAGTTCATATTTTACATTTTCCCAATGTTAGACATAATTTCAGGTTCTCACACTATTTTCACTACATTTTTAGCTATTTCCTAGATTGATACCTAAGGTCTGCCCTACGCACTACATTAGGGGATTAGTTGGTTTTGTTTGAATTCCTATAGGGGTTTAACAGTCCCCTAAATTATTACAATGTTTGGTTTTATGATCATAAAACAGTAGCACTAACAGATTGGTTAACTTTGGAAAATAGGGTTTTCAGTATCCTCTGGAAGCAATACATAATTATTTGCGTTGTTGTATTATATATCAGCACTAAATAATTGTTTAGTAGTTATGGATGGTACCTAGTTACATGTTTGAATTCATATAATCAGGGATTTGTTTTAAATTTCTTTTGTTGGCTCCTTTTTTACTCCATGTTTTTCTTGCATATGTCTGACTTAACTATTTTTATCTTTATTGGATGATCACTTTTGTAGCATGAGAATATACTAGACATGCTGAATTCAAATGTCACTAGACAAATTGGTAAGTTAACTTTGTCTGAGATGCGAATTTGATATTGAGGTTCTCCCCATGGAAATTGCTCAGAAAGTTGCTTCAGCACAATTTACTCAGGAGATCTATAATGGTAAACAAAACATGTGCAACCCATCGGATAAATCTATTGATGTGCACCACAAGAAGAGGAAAAGAAAAGAGGAAAAGAATATGCATGATACAGTTAAGTATATTTCAAATTTGTCTTCTGAGAAACTCTCTGATTTTCATGGTTTGTTGTATATAGAAAATTTGACAAATGCTTAGGAGGAAAAGCAGTGCTTTATAATCCTAATAACTTTCACAGGAAGAGAAAAAAAGGACCCACAAGAAGAGAAAGAAATATTGAAGGGAAAAAGTGGACATAATTTATTTGCATTACATAACATTTTTCTTTTGGAAGTTCGACTGTAGATATTTTAGTATCCGGCCCTAGAGTGGAAGAGCTTGTTTATGTTTTTAGATCTTTCTTACATAATTTTTTTTTTGTCATTGTTACTTTAGAATTCTCTCATAAAAAACTTAATATTTTAATTTTATAATTGTTTCATTTTATAATAAAACTTAATACTAAAACATGTAAATGATACTTTATGCATAAATATGCACAAATTCATACATAAAAAGTATTAGCTAAGTCAACACCAGGTGGTTTGCTTAATTTTATAAACATGTCTGTTGTCATTATAATATGTTTTATGGTTTAAAAATTGCAGAGGAGTTTCAATGCGCTTTACTGTGATTAATTTGAGATTGTTTTGAGACGCCTCCTTATTTTGTCTGAATCTCATGCCAGATTTTTGTTAAATGTTGCAATTTTCTTGTGCTTCTTAATCTCACCCCATCAAATTATTGAATCCATGATTGCACAGTTTAATGACTGATGTAGATATAGAACTATTTGAGTATCTGTGGCCAAATGGTCAGTAGAATGTTAATATTCATTTTGTTCTAGAATTTTATTGTTTTCTGATGTTTTATATAGTAATTATTTCAAACTTTAACTCTATATTTGTTTATTGTAGTTGAAACTTTCCGTGCTTGTAATTTTATTGTTTGAAGGAAGAAAGAATGAATATGAAAGACATAAACTTGAGGCTCTAAACCATCCCCAAAAAATGGTAAGTCAAAGAACTAAAGTTATATGTAAAATTGCCTTGTGATTGATATGAAATAAGAAGACAGAGGAAGCAACAATGGCTACAATGGTTAATTTCTTCCTGCACCCTATAAAATGTATTATCCCCACCTTCTGCACCACACACGCATCCACCATTCCATCAATCTCTATGGCCTCAATTTCATGCTCGCTTCCCTTGTTTCTTGTAGCCAACTCTCCAGCAAAGAGGGTGTAGTTGACCATGGTGGTATGGAGCCACATGCCAATAGCAGTGCTAGTGAAGCTGTGAGTGTGAAAAAAAAGGTATCGATAATTGAAAGGCATTGATATCAGTTGCAGATATAGGAGGTGATTTTGGGAATGCATGATTTCTTTCCAGAATGGTGATTTTGTTTTTATCACTATAACATGAAGTAGAGACAAATGTACAACCAAAAATGCCTCATCAAGTCCTTCGTAACTTTTAGTTTTAGAAACTTAAAGTTAAACATTAATTTTCAATTACCTTCCATGAAAAAATGTCTCAAGTTATCTGTAGAAGCATACCACAGTCACTGGAAAACCAGGGACAAGTTGTTGTAGTTTTTTCTATTACTGCTTTGGTAGTGTTAAGTTTCTTTTGAGAGAAGATGCAAACACGTTACATACTCCACAAAGACACATTTTTCAATTGTTGCAACTCTACATATCACTTACAAACACGGAGGTCTGTTTGGAGGAGTATGAACGAAAATTATGATGAGGGAAAGGCACAGATGAAGAGGATAGTGTTGATGGGGATGAGGGTGATGAAGTAGTGTGGGTTGTGTGATGAATATGGAGAGGAAAAATTGAAAGTAGAGTTGGAGTTTGGTGGAGCTGAAGGTGTTTAAAAAAATTGGTGAATTGTGTAGAGAGGATTATGGAATGGCCTGAACCTGAAGTTGGAGCGAACTAATGAAGGTGGAAGTTGATAGAGAGGGACCCAACACGGTGCCGACGACCTCTTTGCTGGCCTCGAGCGTCTCCGGTGGCAACTTGAAGGAGGCAATGGAAGATTGGAGCAGCTGACCCAGTGCGACGACCTTTCTGGAAAGGAGAAGAAGCTCTTGCGTGCTTAAGGAAGAAGCTCCCGTGCTTAGTTTTTCCTTTTCTGCATGCATTAGGTTATTCCGGATTGAAAGTGTTTTGGATTGGCATAGATAAATTAAACACAATTTCGGATCGGTAAATCTGGTATGCATTACTGGATATAGGAATCATTCTGAATTAGTCAATCTGATATGTACCTGTAAATTCAATCAGATAGTTTAAAATGCATTTTCGGATCCATACTACATTTTGGATTAGTCAATTTGAGTATTGAATTAGTCAACTGGAATGAAGCATCAGATCTAAAAATATATTCTGAATTGCTTAATCACAAATGCATACTTGATTAATCCAAAATGGTTTTCCAGATCCCCGGATTCACCAATTCAGAAATTACAGTGAGTCTCGACTTAACAATCAATCCTTGAAAATGCGGGTTCAACTTCACAATATCACTTTGTTCACCGCAGCTAAGAACAATAATATTTCACAATTTAAATTTGGTTTTATTTATTTTTATGTATATGTGTACACACATGTAAACTAGATTTTACGATTTTTTTTCACATAAATATAATAAACCAATATATATTTAACAAATTAGTCTTTAACTTTTAATTTTAATAATTAAAAATTATGAATCTTAAAAAAAGCAAAACTAAGTTTTACCGTTTTTTTTCAATTATCAATTCATTAACAATGTTAAATATAAAACAATATTAGTAGTTATTAAAGTACGATGGATGAAATGTTTCTTAAATGTTAACAAATTGAAAATTAATTGAATTAAAATAATTAAAGTTACTTCATAACCCGGTTAAATTAAACTTTATAGATATTTTTTTAAAATGTTTATTAGATAATGTGACATCCCAATTAAATAGATTAAATCTACTAAATAAAAATGTTACATAATTATAATAAGGTTAAAATACTCCGTTGGTCCTCGTTTTTTTAAATTTTTTTAAAAATATATTTATGCCACGTGTCACTTCTGTAATTGGCCACGTGTCAATCTAATATGGTGACACATGTCAAATTAATATATGAATCTCAATTTGGTCCTCATATTTGTTAAATTGATTTGATTTGAGTCCCAATTTTTTTTAAAAAAATTCAATTTCAGGCACTCCAAATTTTATATAATGTTATGATTATTTTTATTAAAATTGATATTTTTATTAAATATTTTAATAATATTAATTATATTTAATATTAAAATTTTAAATATATTTATTTTAATTTTTTATAAAATTATTTTAAAATTTTAAATTTGAATTTATAAAATTGTTATTTTTAAGCCAACTCTAAAATATTGTTGATATTGAATATTATACAAATATTTCGAATATAAATTTATTAATCTCTATATTTATAATTTTAAAATAAAATTTAAATAAAGTTTAATGTAAAATATAAATTTAAATAAATTAAATGTTGTTAAAAATATGTAATAGAAATATCACTTGTAATAAAAGTATCATTATTATATTTATAAAAAAATTAAATTTGTTCTAAATTTGGAGCATATGAAATTAAAATTATTTTAAAAAAAATTGGGACTGAAATCAAATTAAATTAACAAATATGAGGACCAAATTGAGATTCATACATTAATTTGACACGTGTTAGATTAACACGTGGCACATTACAAAAGTGACACATGGCATAAATATTTTTTAAAAAAAAATAAAAATTCAAAAAAAAAATTCAAAAATTCAAAAAAAATTCAAAAAAATTCAAAAAAAAAATTCAAAAAAATTAAAAAAAATGAGAAGCTGACACATGGCACCTACTTAACGGTGTTAGTTCTCTACTAACGGAAAGGACCTAATTGATACTAATTTATAAAAATGAGGACCTAATTAAGACTAATAAAAATACGAGGACCAAATTGAGATTTTTGCTACAAAAACGAGGACCAACGGAGTATTTTAACCTTATAATAATAAAGAGTGCAACCAGATGAACATCATATATAAAGAATCCACTGTTACAGTCATCCATCTCAAAAGATAACAAGGCATACCAAAAATTGCCATGAACAAAACATAGACTAGGAGTTTAACAGTTTGGCCAAAGGGGTTGCTCATGGAGCAAGGAATCACAAAGGTATTAGGGCCTTAAAACTGCTCCTAAGAGCCACATATAACAGGCCATCTAAATTGCACCGCTGCCACCATCAGGTCTGCCTTCAACATTTCCCCCATCTGCTCCCAATAATAAGGTGATCATCGCAAAAGAGAAAGCAAGACAAAAACATACACAAAAATGAAAGGGTAAGCTAGTGTAAAATAAATTTTAACATATTATAAAAAACAGATACTTCAAACAGTTCTCAAGCATACAACAAGGTAAGCACAAATTCATGTTATAGCAAACAAGCAGGACACTATGACTCAATTATCCGGATAAATACAATAAGATTGGATTCACTGGACACTTGCACTTGTGTGGCCTCTACTGCTCTGCAGAGCCATTACCAATGGGTTTCACCATACCACACACAAGGTTAGCCTTTAAGCATCTAAGGCCATTATCCTGCCAAAGACAAGGGCCTCCCGCTACTCTCACCACTTGAGTCAGTCTGCTCTACATGAGACTAACCGACCCTTTAGAGTTTCGGGATGCGATCCTTACTTGAATCCTTATCTTAATTATATACACTACACACCACCATGAAATCTCCCCACGAGACTCATGGAATTACGCCTATCTCACACCAAATTCATGATTCTCATACCATAACCACCACTTTTATCTCAAACATCCAAGTCTCATGCAAGTTCTCAACCAAACAACCAAAATCCATGTGTTACTCATGCAACATATCAATTGTAGTTCATAGAGCTAAGAATTTCATGCATATTTACATACTTTAGACTTTAATAGAATAGTTCGAATAAAGCAATCAACCAAAACCCAAGCATATAAGAGACTAGCACGTCCCTGCGCCAGCTCTCGCCCAAGCTACGTGTCGTTGCTTAGGCGAGAGAAGTTGGCTCGCTTAAGCTACGGGCTCTCGCTTAGGCGAGACTGCAACAGAGGTTCTTGGAAGATTTCGCGAGCTCTTGCTTAGGCGAGGCCTTCTCGCCTAAGCGAGAAGGTTTGTTGCTCAAAAACTCAGCCTCTCGCTGAGCGAGCACTCATGCAGAAACCTGGGCGAGCTTTTTCTATTCTCGCCTAGGCGAGACGAGCTTGCTTGGGCGAGAATATCAGTTCTCCCCCACTGTTCTACGCATGCAAAACCAGGAATCCAACCAATACAACTCACAAAGCATTTTTATACCATCATAAGCACAACACAAACATCAGAAACCCAAGGTAGCACTAAAACAAGCAAAACAAATGACTTAACACCATGAATCCTAACTTCCCTTACCTTGAGTAAAAGTTGAGCTTAGAGGAAGGAAACACGTAGGAGGAGAAGTTCCAAAACCAGAAGCTGCTTTAAGAAGCTGGAAACACAGTAGACAAGAATAAGAGAGATTGTAACTGGGACCAACACGAAATCAAGCTTAAGAGGTGAAAGGAACCATAAACGAGATTGAGCTTCGACTTCTACTTACGTGGAGGTGGGTTCGATTCTTTTTGAGAGGAAAACCAATTGTGCCCTAGCAGAGCTCTTGCTTCAACAAATGTGAGAGGGAAGAGAGAGGAATAGCTTTTTGAAAATGAGACAAGGTGAGAGTGAGTGTGGCTGAGTGAGGGGTATTGGGGGTCCCCTACTAGGCTGACCCTGAACCTACGGAAAGGCCAGGCCCATACACTTATGAACTGAAAAAGAGACTTACAGATAACATTAAAAAATAATTAAAAGTTATCACAGTTGTTTTTACATATTATTTTTGTGGTAGTTTACTCTCTCTAGCCAAATAATAAAAATAATTTATTTATTTATTTTATTTAAACAAAGTTAAGAAGTTAAGTTAATGAGATACGTATTTTTAGACCTTTAAATAAGCACACATTAATGATGGACCTTGAGTTCATAATCAAACTAAATAAAACTATCATATTTTAAAACTAAACCAATTTAATTCAAAAATAAAAAATAAATTACAAAATTACAAAAACAAATATGTATAAAAGTTAAATATATTTTTAATCTTTATATTTATATATGAAATTGTAATTCATTGTTTTCTCAAAATTCATATAAATTCATCCATATTTAGTAATGCATGAAATATGTATTTCAGAATAACAAAAATAAATGTAAAAAAAATTATAAGTATAAGAATTAATTTTATCTAAATTTTGAAAAAAAAAATACAAATTTTAATTTTAATTTTGCATGTAAATACAGAAACTAAAAATATACTTGACCCTATAATCAAATTAAATTATAATATTTATTTAAATGAGCTAAAAGAAAGTTATATAATGAAGTTTGATATAAAACAAAAACTTTGTACTAACTTTATTATACACAAAACAATCATTTATATTTATAAAAGCAAAAAAGATATTGTTTTGGAAGGTGTAGAATTTTGTCAAACATATATTCAATGAAATCCAAACATATTGTTGATAGTTAAACAAATATATTTATAATATTAAATTTATTGTTGTTACATTAATGGAATATAATTATTTTATTTTTTATCTTATACATATTGTCGGAGCTTTTATTGTTACGTGTCTTGTTGATATAGTGCCGCTAATGTCACCATTTTTTTTTCAATATTAAAAATGAGCTTTTTGAGTATTTTAATTAAGTATATTTTTTATTATTCTCACATTGACATAAACATGAAGAAAAATAAAATTGGAAGCCTCAATACACAAATATTATTATGAACAATGGGGACGGAAAATAAATGACTATGAACACTTTTACCACTTTTTACTAAACTTTCCTTCTGTCTTGAGTTTAACTTTTTTTTCTTTTATATATGAAGATATGCAATTTTGTATAATGTTTTTGTTTATTTACATTGTTATTTTCTTTAGTACTTTCTTTTTGTCTTAAATAAATATTCGATTAATATTTAAGTTGCAAGTGGTTTTAACTGTTAATTTCTAATATAAACTAAACTCAGGTCAACTCAAAAGTTTAGAAGGCCTTAAAAAAACTTAAAAAAAATATTTAAAAAAATGAAATTTTTTATTTAAAATTTATTTCTCGAGCTATTTTTATCCAAAATTATTTATTAAATTGTCATAATTAATGTCATCTAACATTTTTTTTTCAATAGATAATAAGGTTAATTCATTTAATCTTTCTCGAGACATGGTTGATTTTAAATAAATTTTTATTATCTTTAGTTATGAGAAACTCGTTTCGTCTAGAGCAACTAAAACTAAAATTGTTAATATTCTTTTATAAGTTATATATACATTTGGAAAAGAATATAATATTTTTATATAATTAATAATATCAATTAGTTTATCATTTTTCAAACCTGTAATTTCTCTTAAGATATTTAATTCTGAAAATAAATCAAATCCATCACTATACAACCAATTATCATGTTTTAACAAAATTTCAACATTTAAGTATTTCTTTAAAAAAATGTGCAATCTAGTGACTTAATTTTTTAACATTAAATAAAAAACAAAAAATATCTTTATATATTTTAAATTGTTCAAATCAACTTTGAAGTGTGGTAATTGTTTAATCTACAATATACAAAAAGTAATCAATTATAAACTATTCTTGAAAAGATTTTACAAATTCAATCATAACAATTTCATCAAATTGTTTCTTTTTGGTCTAATATGTTTTTCACGAAACTTAGGTTTTTCCCAACTCGATAGTAAGTCTTTTTCTCTATAAACTTGAATTATCTTTCTACAGAAAACTCAACTTTGAATTATGCTCCAATTAATTTATTATCCACCAAAAGACTAACCCTAATCTAATTAATAGTTTTGTAAAGAAATTCTAGTTCCTCGTCAAGATATATGCAAAAAAAAAACTCTTGAAACTCGTAAATCGAAGAGTACAGTAAAACAAAATTTGGCAAAATAAATGAATTTCTGATTTTAGTATAAACCCAAAGAGCAACACAATTAGAAAGAAAAAAAATACTAATAAAAAATGAGGATGAAAAAATTGATACACACGAGCAATATAAGATTGAAAGAATGTAATATGCTAAAACCCTAAGAAAAGAATTCTTTAAAAGAGAAGAAAGTAAAGAAAATCTAGAGAAGTCATAGAAAGATAAAAGGATAAAAGAAGAAAATAGAATCTAGATTGATTATAAGAGAATAAAAATAACTAATAATTCTCTTCTTCGTAAACTTCTAGATAACCATATTCTGTTATTCCGTTAATACAATTTTGTTGTTCAATTTTTCATTTTGTTATTCTGTTTTTCAATTCCATAGTTGTTACACGTGCCTAGGCTGCACCCACTTTATATACAGTGTATTCTTTGCTTTCATTGAGACACAATAATAAAAAGCAGTTTTAGGTTTATCTTTCTCTTCTTCCCTTCTCTCTCCTCCTTACATTATCTTCTTTCGCTTCTTCCTTCACACCTTAAATCACTACACCCATTACTCTCCAATTATCAGATGACAATTACCTTATTTGTGTTGGCAAAAGCAGAAGACAGGCTTAAAGTTAAACACAAGATTCTGATGATGACAAAGAATCTCAAAGCCAATTGGAAGACAATATGAAGACACGTGTTTTGATGTTTAAAATTATCTTATAAATAAGTTAAAGAAGCTTAGATAGACTTAGAATCAGCAACATACTCTTAAACCTTCTAGATTATCTTATTTTTGTAAATTTTGTTGTGATAATCGATTATCTTAAGTTGTGCTAAAATTTCAAAAATCCACTAGAATAATCAATTATCTCTCTAGATAATCGATTATCTCCCCATATAATCGATTATCTATTCAAACTTTTGCTTTTATAAAATGCATTGGAATAATTGATTATCATAAGTGATAATCGATTATCCCTTGTATTTTTAGACTTGGCTTTTCAGTTTCTTGACTCAGGTTCTGAATGACTTTAAATAGAACTCATTTTTTCATTTGTGAAACTACCTTTTTGAGAGTTAGAGTTCTAGTGCTGTATTTGCAAAGAGTTCTCTAAGTCTTCTTAAAAGAGCTTTGAAAAGTCTAGTGTGAGTGGAGTGATAACTTTTCCTTAGAGGGGTTTCTAGGAGATTAAGTGTTTTTGCTATTGCTAGGAATGTTAGTCAAGTTCTTTGTATGATTCAGAGGAAGTTTACTTTCATCTCTTATGTCTTCTAGAGAGGTATTTTCTTTTCCTTATTCTCTTTAAATCTAATTGTACTATGATCTTTATAATGATTAAGTTAATCTCTTTGTTTAAAGAGATTAACAACTAGACGTACGATCTTTTGATCTGAACCAGTATAAATATTTGTGTTGAATTCCCTATCTTTTTTAATTTGTCTGGTGTTCCATTTAAAGGAATTAAAGGTTTAATTTAAACGGTAAAATTTGAAAATTTTTTAAAAGTATCAATTTTATTAATAAACTGATTCAACCCCTGTTGGTTTTGTCCATTAACAAATTATTTCGCTGCTTAATTACAACAATTTGGAAGCAACAAATCTTAGCTACAATTCGTGGGTTCAAGCTGTTACATCACATTCCTACTCATTTTCTTTCTACCATAGATGTATGGCATTCACGCCTAGGACATGCCTCTAGTTCTGTTATTGCTCATGCTTTATGTAGTAATAATATCACTTGCATTATTAAACATAATTTTTGTGATATTTAGGGTCTTGCCCCCATTGCTTCTTCGAATGGTGCTCGTTATTACATAGCTTTTTATAGATGCTTTATCACGCTTTACATGGATTTATCTACTACACTCTAAGTCTCAAGTTTCATCTATTTTTATGCTCTTTAAAAACATGGTTGAACTTCAAACTAGTTTTAAAATAAAAAGCATTCAATCTAACAATGCAAAAGAATTCTTTGTTTGAATAAAATTTTACAGCAATATGGCATACACCTCCATCTAACTTGTCCTTATACTCATGAGCAAAATGGTTATGTGGAATGAAAGCATCGTCATATCACCAATGTGGGGCTTACTCTCTTAATAGGTGCATTTCTACCTTTAAAATATTGGGGTGAAGCTTTTCTTTCTGTTGTTATTATTATTAATACTCTTCCAACACTAGTTTTACACAATAATAATCCTTATACCAAATTGTTTCATAAACAACCCGACTATGCCTTTTTTAAGATCTTTGAATGTGCTTGTTATCCCTTAACCAAACCATATAATATTCAAAAGTTCAGGTTACGTTGAGAGATGTGTTTATTCTTAGGTTATAACAATAATCATTGTGGCTATATATGCCTTTCAACCATAAGTAAAAGGTATGTGTCTCGCCATGTGATATTTAATGAACATGATTTCCCTTACACTCATTCTGATAATCCTTTTGTTGTAGCTACATATTTTGAGTCAAGCACTACATCTCACCTACACACACTTACTATTATACCATCATCTATAATTGTCCCTCCTGACACACAAACACCAATTTGGAAAACACTAGTCTCACTCCCTCTGCACCACATGAGATTTCAACTCTGGTTGTTTCTCCCCCTCTTATTGTGACAAATACACCATCACTTCCTCCTATCATTCATACTGCAAGTAATCAACCTCTTATGATCACCAAAGCCAAAGCTGGAGTATTCAAACCACGTAATTTTCACTCAAAGACTAGTACTGAACCTAAGAGTTACAAAACTGTTATGCAATACCCTGGGTGGCTTGCTACCATGCAACAAGAATATCAGGCTCCCCTTGATAATAAAACGTGGGTTTTTACTCCTTTACCACATGGTGCTACTCTCATAGGATGCAAGTGGATTTTCCGAAACAAATTCAATGTAGATGGTACCTTTCTACGACACAAAGCACGTTTGGTGGCAAAAAGATTTCAGCAAAATCATGGCTTTGATTATACAGAAACATTTAGCCCAAGCATCCAATATTCATGTTATTATTTCTATTGCTATATCCAACAAATGGCAAATTCATCAACTCGATATCAACAACTCATTCCTTTATGGAGATCTTGCAGAGGATGCGTTCATGCAACAACCACCTGACTTTACATCGACTAACATCACTCTTGTTTGCAAGCTTCGCAAGGCCATTTATGGTCTCAAGCAAGCATAGAGATCGTGGTATCAAAAGCTAAGTTCCATTCGTATCCATCTTGGTTTTTGCTATACAAAATCTGATACTTCATTATTCATCAACATCACATTAACTCATACATTGTTTGTCCTTGTATATGTTGATGACATAATTGTATATGGTTATGTCTCAATCACAATATATAAAAGACATTCTTCAACGGGCCAACATGATCAATGCCAACTCCTTTCTGACACTCATGATATCCTTTGCACAACTCTCTCAAGATGAAACAACTATGGTTGAAGACCCACGTTGTATCACTCTATTGTTGGGGCTCTACAAATATCTAACCATTACACACCTATACCTTTCTTTTTCGGTCAATAAGGGGTGTCAATTTATGCACAATCCTCAAGAACATCACTGGCATGCAGTGAAACGTATTTTGCATTATCTAGTTGGAACTCTTCACATGGGTGTTCATATTTGTCCTTCATTAGACTTTTCCATTCATGCATACTGTGATGCTAACTAGGGTGCCGATATTAATGATCGGAAGTCGACTTCAGATTTATGTATTTATCTTGGTTCGAATCTTGTTTCGTGATCTTCTCGAAAACAAAAGGTCGTCTAGCGCAGCTCTATTGAGTCCGAGTGTTGCAGTATTGCGGTTGTCGTGGAATTACGTCGTGACCACATCAACATCATGTTCCATCAATCAACATAAAATCATTTCTCATACCAACTCCATATCACTTTTATAACCAACCATTCCATATAGTTCACATGACAAGATCATACCAAACTCATTATTTCCATTCCAAAAAACACTTAACACATGCATACTTAACCAAATCATGCCTTAACAGAGTAATACAATCATACAAGTAATCACCAACCAAAAACAGAGGGAAAAACAGGCACAGAGCGAACCCCTGTGTAAGACCCGTGGAAATTAATTAATTAATTAATAAATAAATGCGGGAAAAGAGGACTTATATTACATTAAATGTTATTTGTTATGACGTGAAAAAGTACTAACTCAAATGGTTGAGAATACTTTTGTGTGTTAATTGTTTTATTATTATTTTGATAATATATTTGTGACTGGTGAGTGATATTATAATCATAGGATTATAATAGTTATCACTAAATCTGAATTTGCATAATGGTTGTACTTTGGCCTTATAAGTGAAGGGTCACGGGTTCAAACCTAGATGGACATAAAGTAGACTTTATTTTTGCTAAATTTAGTTTGGAGTGAATGTGAAAAGGTAGAGGGAACCCAAGTAGAAGGGACAGCCAAGAGGGTCTAAAAAACCACCTGATAATTACCATTGAATAGGCATTAAACCCATAATGAGGCCCAATTTCATGTCAATTTTTAAACCCATTATCAAGACACTTATAAAAACCAAATTCTAGGTGGAAGGAAGGGTTTTGGCAGTGTTGGGAACTGGTTTTGAGAGGAGAACGAAATTAGGGTATGCAAGGGTTGAAACAAAGGCATTGGTGAACCAAGGAACCTTAATCCTTCCTAATTTTTAATCAAGAAATTCAGGTAAGGGAAACTATCTTTTGTGCTTGTAACTTTCATTATATGTATGATGGTTTTGTGTGTTTGCCTTCTCAATTGTAATGGGAGTGTTGTGAATTCGTGTATCTGTGATCAAAGTAATGAATTGGCTTGATGGTTTAAAGTTGCAAAACCCTTTTGTGCATTATATGTTTTGGGAAGGTGGGTTTTGGGTATTGTATTGGTTAATTTTGGCCAAACCTTTAGTTTTGGTGTTTTAAATTTGATTATACCATATTCATATGAAGTACTTGTGGTTATGAATTGTTTAGTATTGCGCACACTATGAGTGGCATCGTTTGGCTATTTTCGTGTGTGATCAGAGGAGAACCTCTGCAATTTTCGCCCAAGCGAGTCCATCTCGCCTAAGCGAGAGTTGTAGAGTCTCATTTTTTAGTTTTGTTTCGCGTCTCTCGCCTAGGCGACTTGTGTTAGGGTTGAGTGACCAATACTCTCGCTTGGGCGAGAGAGGCTCGCCTAAGCGAGGTCGGGATGAAGCTTGTGCATGTTGAGCGTGACTTCTCATCCAGGCGAGGGGTTTTGAGGTGTTGAGCGACTGATACTCTCGCTTAGGCGAGAATGGCTTTCCTAAGCGAGGTCGCGATGAGACATTGGTGGGGATTACGTTGAATCCTCGTCCAAGCGAGGAGTTTGGTGTGTTGAGCGAACACAGTCTCGCTCAGGCGAGCAGGGCTCGCCTAAGCGAGATGTTGTGGAGCAGCCACTGGTTCATACTCGCTCAAGCGAGGTAGTTTAGCCTAAGCGAGACCGATGTTCTAGCTTGGGCGAATAGGCATGGCTTAAGCGAGAATGTCGAGGAGCCAGGTTCTTATACATTGTTTAGAATATTTGCTTGGTATTTCCTAACTTATACGAAGTTATATGCATGTGTTTGTGGTGATTGGGCTTGAAGGACTAAGTCCATAGGATTCTGGGATGTGCTTGGAATGAGTTGCGAATGAGGAGTTCGTGATGGGTGGACCGCATGTAGAACGTGAACAGTTAGTTCACTGGAGGTACTTTTGTTGGGATGAATGAGCGAGGAAGTTCATTTCATGCTCAACTTGGGAATGCTATGAGCGAGGGAGTTCATAGTAGGAAAGGCGGGTATGCGGTCCGGGTCCAAGCAAGGGTTCAGATGACGGGCGAGGGAGTCCGTGAAGCAAGACTAAAAGCGGGATAGGCTTGTAGGTTAGACCACGAGCGAGGAAGGTCGTTGAAGCATATGAAGTCCCAGATTTAGAGTACATGCATGAACTCATATTGTTTATGAGTGTGAGAAATAGGGTATTTATTTTTGAAAATAAACAATTGGATACTTATGTTTGGGCTGGGAATTTAATTTCATATTTATTTATGTTTATGTGCATAGCTCATCCTATCTGTTTGTGTGTGGCGGTGATCGGGTAATTTATTACCCGGGAGTATATGATGTTTCAAGTGAGCCAGGAGACGCTTAGTGGCGGAGAGGGGGCCCAATGCACGAGGGGATTTTATAACTGTTTTTGGTTAATTTATATGTAATTTGATTACCGTTTTTACGGTTTTAGAATATTTGGATTATTAATGTTTTAAAGTTTTGAAATTTCCCGTGGTTTTAGGGAAATAGTTTCATTAATAAATGAGGTTTTAGTTATATAATTTATTGCACCAGTCTCGCTCAAGCCATGGACCCTCGCTCAGGTGAAAGGGGTCTTTCGCTCAAGCTATAGACCCTCGCTTAGGCGAGACTGCCAATAGAGGGTTCTGCTGATTTCGCGATTTCTCGCTTAAGCGAGCCCTCCTCGCCTGAGCGAGACCACCCCTCGCTCAAAGGTGAGGTTCCTCGCCTGAGCTACAACTGCAGCGACACACCTCTAGCTCCCATAGGTTCTCGCTTAGGCGAGCCCCTCTCGCTTGAGCGAGACATCACCTCGCTCAAAACAACAGCTCTTCGCCTGAGTGAGAGCTCGAGTATGAACCTGGCCTATTTCTGCTAGTCTCGCCTGGGCGAGATAGTCTCGCTTGGGCGAGAGTATCAATACTCATCATTGTTCTCCCTGCGTCAGCCATACATACGCATTCAAACAACTCAATAAGGCATTTCATACACTCACAGTAGTATAGGGGCCATTCAAACATGACACAAGCTGAAAAATAGGTATATCTACGGAATATATGAAAGGCTCTAGTTTCCCTTTCCTGGAAAGAGGTAGAAAAGGCTTCGACACCAAATGACAGAGTACAACAGCTCTAGGGACACATTAACGAGCTGGAAAGATAGCAGAACAGAACCGAAACGAGGTTACTATGAAACCCTAACTAGAAATACAAAAATGTGATTAAAGAGGACAAGCATGAGCTGGGAAATCACTTACATGGAGTAGGAAAACGAGATTGAGCTTAAGCAAACTTGACAAAGGCTAAAGACCAAACCCTAGCAGAGGGTTGCTGTAGCTATAAGAGGAGAAAAGAAAGCTGATTCGTTTATGGAAAACAAAAGAGTGAATAAGTTAGGCTGCTCTAGCGGTTTTGGACACCCTGTCGCAACTTAAATCGCGACGGGACGACGAACCAAAAATTAAAATTTGCAAAAACTAGAGTATGGAGTTGCCACCATAGTTTGTTATGGAAAACTAAGGAAAAAACAAAAAACGATAAAACAAGGTATGCGAAAAATCAGATTTTGGGTCTGGGAGTCGGTTACACGTGGGGAAGGTATTAGCACCCCACAATGCCCGTCCTAAGATGGTACCTTTAATTAAATGTGCAAAAGTTATGTGCTTTTTTAAAATATTTATTTTCCCCAAAAGTAATAATAAATGAATTTACAAAAGAAATAAAAATTTTGTTTTTTTTTGTTTTTTGGGCCTTACGAGGATTAATCCTCACTCCTATGTATCTCTATGTGAATGGAAAATCAGGGTTATGTAGTTCTTCATGAAAAACTATTTGGAAAAATATTTTAAAAATGATTTAATTTTTTTAATAATTTTGAAAACCTTTTTATTTAAATTTTTAGTATTATTTTAATATTGATGTCGTGCGCGCGAGTGGACGGACAGACACTGAAAATAAATTCTTTTTTCAGTCCTTGATTTTTTTTTATCTTTTTAATCTTTTATAATTTTTCATTTTTTTAAAGTTATTTAAAAGTGGATGTGAATTTCACTGAAACGTGAGCAACCAAATAGATATTAAAGAGTAAATAAAGAAAACTATTTTTTATTCTTAAATTTATATATACTTTTTAGAGAAAGAAAAGGAACGAAAGTCTAAATTGGGTGACATGCGACGCGATCGGTCGAATAGACAACAAAGAAATGAGAAAAAATATTTTTTAATGATTTAAAAAGAATAATAAAAATTGATTAAAATAAATCAAAACAAAAAACAAAGCAATTGCCAGTGAAGTACCTTTAAAAATGTTCAATATCTCCTCTCCTTTTCTCTTCTTTTTTTTTTTGCCTCATTTTCTAATTTTATGTGTTTTTTTTTTCAAGGGAGATAAAAATGAGATGGGTTTGTGTGGGTGGTAATGAAAGAGAAAGAGAAAGTGAAGAGAATAGAGAGAGTGCAGAGAATTTTTCTTCTCTTATTTTTCTACCTCCTTCAATATTTTTTTTTGAAAGAGAGATAAAAAAGAAGGTGTGTGTGGTAGTGGTGATGGGAAAGAATTAGAGAAGTGCAGAGAATATCTTTTTTCGGTCATGATAGAGTGCGTATTCATACTCACACCTTGCAATATCAATACAATCTCACCCTTAATTGTAATGAACAATATAAGGAAGGAATTGATCATGATAGCAGCACATTATGGAGATCAAATCATAGCAAATCAGAGCACAAAATCAATCAAGATCAGTAATATTGATTCTAACCATTAACAAATCAAAGCACAAAAATCAATCCCAAATAGTAATATTGATTCTAATTATATGAAGAGATATTGCTTTTAATTATTATAATCATATCACTAATTTCTCTATCAGAACAAAGGTAGAAGATATGTTGAGTTGTTGGGCTCATGAAGAGGAGTGTGATAATAAATTAAGCTATTCCTTTGTTTTCTTTTTTTTCATCTCTCTTTTTTCCTTATTTTTTTTTAAATTAAAGTTTGAAAATCTTTGAAGATTTTTTTTTTCACATTTTTTTTATTTTCCAAAAACTAAAAAACTTTTTTTTAAATAAATTTATTCACCTGGACGAAATTGGGTGTTGACAGTTGCCCCTCTTTACTTAGATTTAAGTAGATAATATGAAAATTTGACTTTTTCATATTATCGTAATAAAAGATAAGTAAAGATAAAAACACTAATTTCGTTCGGGTTTCAAAAGAAGAAAAATTTGAAGACAAACTTGACCATACCAAGTAGAGGGTCTCGATTTGACACACTAATTCTTTTTGTTTTTTTTTATTTTTTTGAAAAAACCAAATTAGACCAATACCGAGGAGAGGGTCTAGATTCAAAGGATTCGGCAACCATTACCATGTAGAGGGTCCCAATCCTAAAAACATATTCTTGTTGTACTTTGACGTTTTGAAAAAGAGATTAGACCAATCCCAAGGTGATGGTCTACATCCAAAGGATTCGACGACCATTACCATGTAAAGGGTCTCGATCTAAAAAAAATCTGTTTTTGACTTTGACTTTTTGAAAAAGAGATTAGATCAATCCCGAGGAGAGGGTCTATATCTAAATATTCGGTGACCATTACCACGTAGAGGGTCCCAATCTGATAAATAAATCAATGACCATTGTCGCGTAGATGGTCTTGATGTAAAGAGATCGATGATCATTGCCTCGTAAAGGGCCTCAATGTGACATAAGAAATCAATGATCATTGCCTCGTAGAGGGCCTTGATGTAAAGAGATCGATGACCATTACCTCGCAGAGGGCCTCGATGTGACATAAGAAATCAATGACCTTTTCCTCGTAGAGGGTCTTGATGTAAAGAGATCGATGATCATTGCCTCGCAGAGGGCCTTGATGATGAGAAAATCCATGACCATTATTTTGCAGAGGGTCTTGATGTAAACATAAGGAAATCAATGACCATTGTGTTGCAAAGGGCCTTGATGTGAACATAAGGAAATCAATGACCATTGTCTTACAGAGGGTCATGATGTAAACATAAGAGAATCAATGACCATTGTCTCGCACAGGGTCCTAATGTATAAAAGGAGAACCTAAATTTTTTCTTGAAGTATGGACAAACACCGCATGAATGCCTAACATTTGTGTGACTTACAAAAAAAATGTCATTGATGACTTTTTTTCAAATTTCTTTATTATTTTTTTTGGAAATGATTTTATATGATTTTGTGGAGTATGATGGATGACATGATGTGAATGTGTGTACATTGTATGGTATGATGAAACAAATTGAGAAGACTCTTTTTGTATCTTTCATTTTTCCTTTTTTCATAAATCTAAGAAATGTTGGAGGAGTTATGCATACGCACACGTTATGAATCATTGATGATGTATGACATGCTATGATTTTCTTTTTAAACCTAGACGATGATGCATGCATGGATGCGTGGATGCGTGGGTGTAATTTGCTTTATTCAAAAAGATGAATTACTCATGTATGCATGACTTGGTATGATGTATGAATTTTTCTTTTGCATTTTTTTTGGAAACAAATTCGAATTGATTCTCATTTCATTGCTATTTCTAATTCATGGAATCATTCTACTTTGATTTTTTTTTTACTTTTCCAAATCATTTCTTTGATCTAATCAGCTACTAACGAATCATTTTTTTAATCATTTCTTTTGAAACACTATTTGAATGACATGCATGAAATTTCCAAGGGCATGAAAAGGTTTGGATAGGTGATGAAGATTTGTTTACATGAGAAGCCAAGGTGTTTGCTTCTTGAAGATTTGATGAAGATTGAATGAGGCTCTTTTGAACTATCTTGAAGCCATAACCATTGGAATGAAGTCTACATTGATGAAGGAAAGGAGATTTGATGATATCCATGGTGATCAAGGCTAGAATGTGTGCTCTCCATGTTGTTACATCATTAAGAAAGTGTGCTTGTAGTTTGTAATTCATGTTGTAGACCTTAAAGCATTAATTAGATGTAGTTTGGTCTTTGTTGTGTTTTTAATATGTTGAATGGATTTTCAACAAGTTAAAATGTCTCTTTTAATCTGTTGAATGGCTTTTTAATAGGTTAAAAGGTTGGTTGTAGTAGTCTTAAACTGCAACAAATTCAATCAGTTGATTTAGTTTTTAATCGACTGATTTCACTTAAGTCAAGTGAAATCAACCGATTGATTTGAAAATCAACCTGTTGAATTTCGTAACAGTTTG
>Ga0214543_1005861_pt1 | contig 22270 bp, 13 predicted proteins | sample CNSS2metaG_FD_160094 | JGI IMG/M metagenome (GOLD analysis project Ga0214543, IMG submission 160094) | Root nodule microbial communities from cowpea collected in UCLA plant growth center, Los Angeles, California, USA - CNSS2 | ecosystem: Host-associated > Plants > Roots > Nodule | place: USA... | reverse complement strand
ATAAATTAAAAGAAAATATATATATATATATATATATATATATATATATATATATATATATATATATATATATATATATATATATATATATAAATGCATAAAACTAGTATACTTGATATTTGGTTCCATCTACTACCACTACACCAAACTGCTTCACATCAGACAGCCCCAGTAGCCAGGGGCCACTCCATACTCCTATGCCACTATAACTCCCAGATTATAAACTGTTTATAATTTTACATCCTTATTATGTTTCTAACTGAAAATGATAGATGGAATAGAACATTTGGAGATCCCACATTAACTAGAGATAAGACAAAACTATAGTATATAAGAGGGTAAAAAAATCACTTTATAAGCTAGTTTTGCAAAGTTGAGTTAGGTTTAAAGTTAACTTTCTAAGATGGTATCAAAACCTATCTTAACAAGGTTTGTTCGACTTATCGTGTTATTAACTATTAGGTCACTATTGGTCTACCCACAAATACCTAGTCTTGTGTTCAAAATGTTCAACCCTCGACTGAAGGAGTGTGTTGAATATCTCACATCGACTAGAGATATAACCAAATTATAGTAAATAAGTGAGTGCAAACCTTACTTTAAAAGTCGATTTGTGAATTTGAGGTTTAAAGTCCAGGTTTTGAAAAGAACTATTAGAGTATTAAGATCCTCACTAACATATCCTTTCAATGGTCTTGCCATGAAGTTATATTGGTCCAAACTTCCAAATAGTTTAACGGTACTAGCACCTAACCAATAATGTTCACATAAATAAGAATAGATTATCACTTTATATCATGTATATACATCATGGCTTTTTCTAATATAATTTGAGTTGTGTTTCTAGTTTCCATCTTGTCCATCTTTACCTATAATTTCAAGTAGGAAAAGACCTCAGCTCTTATCAACAATTGGCTGTTTGCTATAGAATATGTAAAAATGCAACCATTCAGATTTAGTTTTATCATACTTAGCAAAAGAAAAACCCAAGGAGGGCATTCTGAATAAAATAGACACACTTGTCGGTTAAATAAAACTAATTCTTTGTTTGGTACACGAAAAATAGAAAGGAGAGAGTGTAAATAGGGTGTTGATAGGAAATGGTATGTGTTCGGTAGTGTGGAAATAAAAGGAAAGAAAAATAAAAAGGTGTTGCACACCTTTCTATATTCCCCACAAAACGGCAAAGAAATGAAAAATGAAACAGATATGTGTAAATAATAATCAATTGTGAGTTGTTCATAATTGATAGCATAATTTTATATGGCATTATTGTGTGTGAAGAAGAATCACAATTGTTTTCTGAAACAATAGTTTGTTCTTAAAAACAATCAATTGCTTGTTAAAAAATTAATTTTAAATGTTATTTTTTCTATCTCTTCTTTGTTTCTCTTAAAACAAACACCTCTATTTTCACTCTATTTCTCACCTAGTTTTATTCACTTTATTTCTCTCTCTTCTTATTTCATTATTTCTCACCTATTTCTTTCTTTTCTACCAAATACACCAAAAGATTCATAGATGCAGAAACAATATAATTAGGGAAAAACAAAGAAAGCAATGAAACATTTCCAAACAAGCATTATCACCTTGTGAAGAAACAGAATAATGAGGGCTTGAAAATTCTTTCCATTTCCATCCTCGAATCCGACCATCATCACCACAGCTGCAAGATAAAATGCTTTCAGGACTTGTGCCAAGTGATAAATTAAACATCCACAGTTATGTCAATGCACGTGACGGTTTTTAATATGTTTGATTCTTGCATCTAGTAACTATAATGTTTGCTAAGACAAATCCATTTAAGCATTTGTATTATGTCACTTCTAAGTTTTGTCCAAAGCTCCAGGGTGCTGTATTTTGTGGGTGTTTCAAGTTACCACTTGATGTGTTTTCTGGTTGTGATTCAAAGTGATATCCCCTCCTTTTTGCCACAGATTGCTTGCTACAAAAATATATTTTAATGATAACAACCAGTTCCTATGCACTGTTCTTACAATTGACTGCCCGATCAATCTACTCCATCGGTTGAGCCACACAAAAACAGGTTCTTAGGGTTAATATAGAACTATACAAAAAAGGAGTTGCTATAAGAACACTAAAGTCAAATATCAAACAGAAACTTGAAGGCTAATGCCAACATAGCAACTAGAATCCAGGTCTATTTACTTGCAGCAAGATGACAAAACAAGATAATTAGTACCACAAACCAAAAATTCTCATTTTAAAATTTAAATGGGCGAACAGAAATTTCTTCTAAGTAGAAAATAAGAAGCAATCTACAGCAAACACAAAAGCCATGCTCTTATAATGACCAAACAGAAAATTATCCTGATGCGGTTCATCATGAGAAGACAGTACGAGTAGAAAAACAGAAAAAAAAACAGAATTCAGTAATGATTTGAACCTCAGCAACAAAGCATCTTCACCGTCACCATAAAATTTGACATCATAAGCAGGCCCATAATGCGCTTGAATGAAGCAATTAGGTTCAGCCGACAACCTAAACCAATCGCAACGCACACGAAACACAGTTAACCCTAAGACCGGTAAATAAATAATTGATTAAGCAAAAATTTTAAACGCATACATACTTATCTGAATCCGCATTAACAAAACCAAAAGGCTGCAACAAACGCAAATACAACGAAATAAGAACAGATAGTTTCGTCGTCAAGTGAAGTGAAATCGCGAGCAGTGGAAGTAAACGGTAGTTGAAGCCAAGCAAATCGGTTTGATATGACTTGAATCGAATAAAATAGCAAAGGAAAAAGTAATTGAGATTATGCTAACGTTTTTTAGCTTAGAGGCGGCGATGGAGGAAGAGATGGAGTAGGATGCGACGGAACCGTCGCTAGAGGCAACAAGGAGAGTGTCGAGATTGTAGGGTGGAGCCCAAGCGGTTCGGAAAACCGTTCGCGTTTGGATTTCCCTCTCCTTGAGAACCGTTTCCCTGTATGCATTTTCGTCCCAGTTGGTGGCGTCACCGTACATTGTTAGTTACTCCAACTTCACTCTCGCCGCTCCTTTTTCTTATTCTTTCTTTCGTATTGTACGTTCTTCAGCTCCTCAGCAACACCAAGCAACGCTCCGTTCGACAATGCTAATTTTCTCGGTAATTCTTTTGAAGTTTTTATGTTCCCGGCTAACCTCACTCCCCAGTTAAATACCCAAACAAGTCTCATTATGTTACAAAAGGACTATTTGGAGTTGTCAAGAGTGGCAGAATCCATGCACCAATCGGTCCAGCTGTGAGTGTGAATGAATTGGGGTAAAATGTTTTTACAAATTATATTATGGGTTAGGTTAATTTTTTATTTGATTTAAGGTTAAATTTGTCGTGAGTTATTGACTCAACAACTTATCTATATATATATATATATATATATATATATATATATATATATATATATATATATATATATATATATATATCATATAATTTTTTGTATTTAAATTGAGTTGTACTATTTTTTTAGTAAATATTTTGGAGTTAAATATTATTTTAAATTTTATTTAAATTTTAATTATGATAAAAATTTAGTTTTTTAGGTCGTAAGAAAAAAAATGTATTTTTTATAATAAGGTGAGTAATAAATCAACTCATTTAACCTTTTAATCTATGATGGACCGGGTCACATTCCAATGCTTTTTATTCACTAATAAATAAATTAGGTTAAATTAACTTATTAAATAACTAATCTATAATATGTATAATGTATTGGATAACTCGCACCTCTTATTATTATCATTATTTTAGACTGGGATTATTATTACTTTCAAACATGATATTTGTCTGGAGTCTCATTTAATGTTTGAAATTTGAATGAAATCAAATCAATTTTTAATAATTTATTATTAATTAATAATATGTATATTATCTTCCTAAATCAAACAAATAAAAACAATAAATTGTATATTTCATCTTGTATATATTATTCCTTTTTATTACAATATATTATTCCCTTTTATTACAATTAGTAATATAACAATCTCAACATACTCAACAGACATATCAAGTTACACGGTAAAGAAATTGTAAATACTGTAGTATAAGAGTTGAACATGGGGTCTCAACTCACGATGGAGCACAAGTAAGCGAATACATGGTAGTTTAAAAAAATAAAAATAAAAGAATAAATATATTATAAAATCAGAATATAAATAACAATTGTCTTTCTTATTACATCTTTCAACATTACAACTTTTACATTTTCAACTTCATAGTACAAACTTTACATAATATATATATTATATATATATATATATATATATATATATATATATATATATATATATATATATATATATATATATAATAATAGAATGTAATATCATCAAATTGTACTTGATTTTTTCATATGCCAAATTATATTTTTGTAATGAACAAAATTAAATTGGATTTAAAAATTACAAAAGACTTTTTAGGTATACATATTCTTAAACACAAACATTGTATTTGTTGTTCACAATGACTTAAGATTAAAGAAGCTATAATGATGAAACTAAAGGAAGAACAATAAGAGAAAAGACAATTAGAGCTGTTGAAACAACTTGAAAAACCTGCAGAAGTTGTGCAACATGTGATTGAAGAAGAGGAGAAAGAAGTGAAACAGGAAAATTTTGAAAACAGTTTAGATTTAGGCTTAGACTTTGGTCTAACACAATGTTCAGAAGATTATAATGAAAGTAACTCTGTTTGTGTTGAAAGTAACTATGCAATACAACCTGCAACACAACCAGTTTCTAACTTCCTTGCAGCTTCAGATTTTCTTCCAGCTGATGGTGTTGTCACTGGTTTTCCAGTTTCTGATGGTGCTGGTGTTGATTTTCGTTCTGAATTTGAGTTATATTGCATCAGCTGGTTCTAATTTTGATGTTCAATCTGATTTAGTTGTTGCTGGTACTAGTTTTAAGGATTTAACCGCTGCTCATGATAATAAAGTCATTGGTTCAGATTTTATCCTGCAACTCTCATTCTGATTTTAATGAAGAACCTGCTTTTTACACAGCTGCTATATGGTTATATGGTTTAAAGACTATCTTGTTATCATAATTTGTCTTTGTTGGGTTAGGTTCTCATTTTTCACTGTGTGGGACCTGAAAAGCACATTTTGAAATTCCATTTCTAGTAACTTAACACAGTAAAACACAACAGGAACAACCTTAGTTACCTAATAGAACTAGAAAGCACTTGTTTTTCTGCTTATTAATTACATACATCTTTGAAAGCCAGATTCATATCCCTAGGAATTTATCACTCTGCAGTTCTTCCTAATCTCTCCATCGGACCCAGTCTTTGGATTTATGTTCCCCATTTTTATCATAGAATTGGCAAAGTCCCCGAAGAAGAGGCCACTATTGCTGATATAGCTTTCCACCAAAGGTTTAGAGGTTGAATTAGCCTCATCACTAGAAAACAGAATCTGGTCAGAACTGAGAAGTCCCTTTCCACTGACCAAGTTCTTGAAGTAGTGGTTGTCAAATAGATCCGATGAGTTTCTATCAAGAACTGCAGTTTGGTTTCCATCACCATTTTGACACAAACTCTGCAGGTCAGAGAGCATGGCAGTGTCTAGTGTAGTGTCTGGTGCACCTGTTCCTGAGAAGTTCGACAATCTATTGCTAAAAAATGTACACCTTGCTCGGCCAATGGTGTGGGCACCTTCACGTAAATATTTTGAAACAATTAAGAGATACTTCTTCACGTAAGTTTTTTTCATTGAACTGGTGAAATTGTATGTTACCTGATAAAGAAACAACATCTGTGAGATTAAGGCCTGCATCAGCAAACTTTGCAATGATGGAATCCAATGGCTCAAATGGTGAAGGAAGAGCACTATTTGCCAGTGTCCCGTTTGATACTGTTCCATCTCTTCGTCCTAGCAAAACCTTCCAAGAAGGTCCACCACTCTACGAAAAGTTATGATTTTATGAGTGATACATATATATAGCAAGGTTTAAGAAACATGGTGTAGTTAAAAACTTCTGCAACTTGCTTCGGAAACTCGTATTTCATTCCCATGCAAACGAAAAAATCGAAACTAAAGAAGAATTATGGATATAATTACTAGGAGCACAGAATCTCTGGCAGCGATGGCTAGTATATCAGCACAGGAAACGACCCCACTGCATGCACTCTCCACTGAACTTTTGATTGTATCTACAACTTCATATCCTCTAACAGAGTTCCTGTTAGGAATAGCAGACTTCTCTGCATCATCACCACCATCTAGGAGTATTGATCCATCACAACCCTGATGATGTTCAAGGGAAAGAATTTAAGATATAAATGAAAATATAAGGTTAAGAAAAAAGCCATGCATGTGACTTAAACTCACGTTGACAAAGCAATCATGAAAGTGAAGGCGAATCAAAGAAGCAGCCATTCGCATCTCATTCATGAGAGCTTTTTGAACCTCTCTCCTTACTATTTTGGAAAGGCTAGGACATGATGAGCTATAGAAATCTGATGTCAGTTGGGACCTTGCTACCAAAAGCAACATGAACATATTGATTAGACAAAGGTGGTAACCTCTCAAACCACACGACTTCTTCATTGTTAATGATTTTCAGGACCTAAGCAAGGACGAAAATTACACAAGAAGCTATGCCACGATGAATGTGGAAACGTAAAATAGGCTTAATTTATAGACAATGATACGAGAGACGTTAGATTTTTATATTCACACAACAACGCCACTTGTGACTTGATCGTGTTGCTCATGGCCTCGTGTGTTTGACTCAATTCAACACTTGTGTGCTATATCCTTTAGGTTGGATACATTAATTAAATCAATCTTACTCTTCAAACACATACATGTAATTAAAGTGATCCAGAATAACAATCTTCAAATAGTATATTACCAGTGTCACGTTTGTGTTAGCTAATTAGTGTGATGTTATGCTGGCATGCATGATGCAATAGTTATCAAATTCTATATGTAATGGACACATATATTTCCTCTTCGAGTACATGAACTAAGACGCCAAATATATAATGTAAACCTTCAATTTGTCTGATTTTCCAGTTTCGCACGCGTTCTGTTTAATAACTCAAATTGCTTAATATGTGTCTCATGCATGGTGCTTCTTCCATTAACCAAATTAATTCAATGCTAACTTAATATCACGGTCCAATCAGAGTTCTTCACAATGGACCCTGTGGATGACGATTAGATTCTTTAATTTTTCCACACATTCTTTGTAGTATAAATGGCTAATGACATAAACAATAGGTGACAAATGTTATTAAATATATTGCGCAACTCCTTCAGGTTATAACCGGAATCTCTGCTATGATATATCAGGACTATAACAATAGTTAAAGCAAAATCTAAAAGAATAACTCAAATTTTTCAGGAGTGACATGAACGTTGTAGAAGATCTCTTAGGATCTGTAGGAGCCAAGCAATGTAAGACACTGCAAACATATTATCTTGTACTACCATCAAACAACAAAGGGTTTTCAAAATTCAAATGTTATGTAAAAGGTTATAAATACATTGATATATGTGACTTATACTTTTTGAAATAACATATACAAAACACAATTGCTATGCATGCGAGCATGGTGCATAACTCTTTTCTGAGGGACATTTTCCATCCCTATGCACACCACTTACAGAAGGAGAAGATCAACTTCTCTACAACTACTACCTCTTCAGGTTAATTAATTGACAACTTTAAGACAGGTACGTAGGAAATCCATTAAGCAAGGTATTTATTTTATATAATAATGAATCCTACATTTCTTAATACTGTAATGGGCAGTAGTAAGGGTATGTTTGTATTAATTTCTTATAAAATGAAATGATTTATTAATATGATAGCATCACATCATAAACTGTAGCATGCAAGTACAATTTATTAGGCAAAAACCATGTAACGTGCTTGTAAAAGTATCCAAGTATCACGTGGCCTCAAAAGTCGAATTGAACTAAAACAAAACATGCACGAAATGTTTAGTATGCAGGTGGTGAAGAAATTATATTAGAATATTTCCCCTTTTGGTGCTACATTATGCAGATGCTACAATGCTAACAAATAGAGCACCTAACGTTTTTTTAAAGTTCCTGACTCTGACTCCATGTCCACCACTTGTTACTGCTCCAAATGATCGCCCAATTTTTTAATTTATAGCCGACTTTGTCATCAACTCCAACATCATCTGGTTTACATAAAATTGGTATTCAAGTGGAAATACAAGTCAGAGTTTATATACAATGTAAAAGCTCAATAAAAATGTTAGCTTATTATTTGTGATATTAGACCTACTTGAGTGTCATAATATCATTGCAAGTATCTCGCCAAGGACAAAGAGAACCAAAGTGTCAAGGATTAAGAAGACAAGAGACCAAGAGAACCAAGAGTAGAAGAAGACATGAGAATCAAACTAGTCTCCAAAAGTTTCAGTGAGTGGTTTTATAAGTCATTCAGCCTTATAAAAAGAATAAAAAAGATTAATTTAAACATGCAGGCCCAAGACCAAGTATTATTACATTGGATCCCCTATAACAGTTTATATAAATTAATCCATGATTTTCTTAATTAAGGATTGAGATTTTATTTTAAATTATAAGGATTGAAATATTATTTTACTTTAACATAAACAAGCCCAATAACAAATAATTAATTAAATGTCAAATAAAAATTTTAAATATTTTTTTATTACAACATAATAATTGATAAAAAATGAAATCGCTTAGAAGTACCGAGTAAAGCATTGAGTGGAGATGAATGAAAATGAGTAATATATGAAAAGAAAAACCCAAAAAGTCTTGAGCTGAACATGATTTCAAGATTTCTTATTATATATGAGTTGATTTATGGTTTGAGATTCAACATGTTTACATTTCTCTTATATATGACGAGATTTACACTTGAGTTCCATATTGAATGAGAGAGACAATATATAAGAATTCAAGTTTACTTAGAGATGAGAAATATACAGAGTAAACACATAATATAACTTCAAAAAAATATAAATATATATGTTAAATATGATGAAAAGAAAACAAAATGTATAGATGATGAGAGAGGTGATTGGATTAACCATGTGCTATATTTTATGGAAAAATAGAAAATACCTAATATAACTATAGGTCCAATCTTAACCATACTATTAGCCAAAAAAGTCTTAATGTGTGGGCTGATTAAATCCAAAACCATATATATTATTGACAATTACTTACTACACTCCAACATTTTCTTCCTTTACTCCATCCATTCCAAAATTTATTTTTCAGAATATAACAAATAATTCTGGGAATTTTTTCAAGAAAAAAAATCTCCTCCTCTTTTACGAAAATATTTTCCGTAAAGTTTTTGATAGAATGGGAAAAAAAATTGATAGAGTCCAAAAAGCAATTGTCTAAATTATTTTGTGTTGAGTGACTCCTTTGAGTCGCTATATATGTTTCTCCTGTCATGAAAGATTGATCTTAAGTTTCAATGTGTCAAGGAAATAACATATTTGTACTGAATGGTAAGGATTTGTAGATATTTAGTCTTTAGTTGGACCAAGAGATATAAAGTGAAAAACTAAAAATAAGAGGAAAATAAATGAAAGGGAAGTAAAAGTATCTTGATTAGGAGAATAATACATATTTCTTATTGATAATTTTTTTTATTATTTCTCCATTTCATATAAATTAATGGAGAAAAAAATATTTCAACTTCAGTATGTAAAATATACGAGTTTTGTACTATGATTACAGTCTAAAGATATTATATGAAACTCATTTAAATAACATATTCTATAACATACTATATAGGATATTATTATCGGTTTGAGTTTGTGAAAGTATAAATTTCTAGATACGTGCAACATAGAATCTTGCAACTTCTTTCATGCTCCCACAATTTAAGGTTGTTATACTCTCTTCTTCTTTTTAATAAACTTATTAAAATAGCTTATACTAAGGATGTGTATTGTTGTTTACTAGAGATAGGAGTAATTTTAGGGGGCTCTAGCATATAAATTAAAAAACAATAAACGACGAAATAACAAGAAGCTAACTTAATTACAACATATAACTTAACAATAAATAATGAATTAAGATCATGTGACCGTATCCTTTATTACAGGGAAGTAGAAAAAATACATTATGAGCTTGATTTCACTATAATTTTGTTTTTGGTGGATGTACTATTCATAAGAATTAGGAAAAGATGATTAGCAAGTACATAATGTATTTTTTGAAAAGTGATACAAGATCACGAGAGAAGATGATTAAGGTGATTTACCGAAAATCCAATCTCACAATTCATAGTGAGATTAGAAGGTAACACTACCAGATTTACCAAATTACTCCTTCACTTATATTCATTTTTTCTTATTATGAAAAACCACATAATAAAAATTAGTAACACAAATAATAATTTACTATAGTTATAATAAAACATTACTACTTATAAAATTACTATTAAAAAGAAAAAAAGTCTCCACGTAAATAAATTATTTTTCACCTAATATATTAAATTTATTTTCACACAAAATATATTGTATTATTTATTTATTTTTTATTTTCAATCATTCAATAAAATTTGTAAAAATAGTTCTAAATCATTTATATATAATTTTATATTACGTATCACAATTGAGACATTTTGGTAATCTAACTTTTTTATCTATTAAATTTGTTGTTTAATTTGTCATATCAGTCAATTCAGTCACATACTCTCACTAACTTCTTTCTATAGTCCACTCTAAAATCACATCTGAATACCTTAACAGAAACAACATTAGCTTCACCCTCACATCCTTCTGATCTCTTCCTCTCTTTCTCCTTCTAATTCTTCCTCCCAAAAAAACACATTAAAAAATTCATATTTTAATCAAGTTAGATATTTTATTTAATATCATAGAAGATAATTTTGTTATAAGGGAATCATAAATTAGACAAGAAATACTTCAAAAATCTACTATATGCAAAGTATTTCACTGAAATTATTAAAAAAAATAAATGCTATAGTCCAAGTTGATATAAAAAAAAAAATTGAATATTTTATACTAGAAAAAATATATAAATTTATTATTTTAAAATTTTAAATTGAAATAATATCAATCTTTATGTATGGTTGTTTTGAATTTCATTGATGTTAATCCCTAGTATGTTCGAGGAAATTTTTCCGAAAGACCTATCACAACTTCGAACAACACTGACATCAGAATAATGTTAGAAATTCAAGTGTGAGTCTAAGTCTCACATTGACCAGAAATGAGAAAATAGAGTATTATATAAGAATAAAGACCTATAAACCCATTATCTTAAGATTTTGGGTTAAGAATAGTGTCAGTGTACTGTATGGTTCGACTCAGGTTCTTCCACGATCTGCTGCGGGCGATTTGACATCTAAAGAAAACACAAGAAGTGAACTTGTAAATTGGAATTGAGTGACCAGTTGCTATGATTTGACTGTTCTTTTCTTGTTCTAACAGACATGGAATGTGACAAATTTCATTGGAATCGAAACTGATAGGTCCATGCATGATTAATTAACGGATATTCTTAATTACTACTAAGTATTGATTTGAGGAATAAACAACTCTTGATAAATTTATATCGTTGCTTTTAAACCTTTCTTGCTTAGCAAATAGAATGGTTTTCCTTAAGCATCACTTTCAATGTAAATTATTGGTTAGTTGACACTCAATGGGAACGGGTCAGATCAACACGTCTAAAATATTCTCTGAATATGTGTTATTTATTTTTGTGTAAAATTCCTCAACAACGATTCTTTCGCTTCAGTTGTTTTTGTTTAATTGATGAACAAATATACAAACTTTATGCCAATATAGATTTTTTGTATGTGAACAACAAAACATCCCTTTCTTACAATGATAAATAACGTTTTCACTGTGATTCCTTCATTAAAAAATAAGTGATAAGGATGTCCACGTAAAACTGGCATTTGTATCTTGAAGCTTTAATATTTATGAATAAGGTTCCACCATGCAAAAGCTTGTAACATTAACCACATGTCATAAATAATGCAGATATGGTCAACTTAACCCACCATTCACCACACTCCACAATTGTCCAATGGTGAAATTAATAACTTGATAAAATTTCACATGCTTATCAGCTTCTAGAATGGACACTTTGCAGTTAAATGCCAAAAACAAAATGCAGTTATTCTTTTTTTATACGAGATTACCTAATTTTAAAGGCATAAAAATATTTAAATGCAGTTGTTCAATTTCATAAATTATCATTAGGAAAGGTTCAAAAAGCAATCTAATTAAGGTTCAAGTTTAAACAGATTTTCAAACAATCACAACCTTTACATAAGAATATATAGTCACCATCACATACTGTTTGTGAAGATGGAAGATGATACACAAATTTGAGTGTTGAAAGGAGGATTATATTCTCACATATACATGAAGATTTGAGGGTATGGAAGGTGATTTTACAAGTCTATCCTTGATTTTGAATCCTCTCTTTAACTCACTATCTACAGTAATGAAAAAAATAATATTTAATAATAATACTAATTATTTATCATATAATATTTAATTAAAATTATTTTCAACCAATCAAATTATATTTTAAATTAATTAATCCAATTAATTTTTTTTCAAATTCTATTGAACTTTACTTTCAAATATTTTTACTTTCACCTCCAAATTTTCTAAAACTAAACGATACAAATTTTGTTTCCAAATTTTCTCAGATTCATTTATTCATTCACCTTCTTCGTATCCATGTTTAAAAGCAAAGATGCTCCAAACTTAGGGATCTAGAGCAAAGAATATGACAAAATTATGACAAAATTTTAGTATGTCATAAAGCAAGTTGAAAACATTACTTTATTTGAATTGACTCTACTAAAATCAATAATAAATAACATGGAAAGTGAGAGAAAAAAAGAATTTATACGGTAAATATAAACTTACTTTATTTAAAAACTTGATCAATTAAAAATGTTTTCTAACTCTTCAACTACGAGGTATGATCGAATTTTAAAAAAATAAAATATAAAAACAAGAATTTAGAGAGAACATCAGGAAAGATGAAAAAAAAACTTGTAAAAAACATAAAAAAATTTAATGACTAATTATTTTTTACCTCTAAAATTAATTTTTATTTAATATTGGTATATATTTTTTGAATTATAAGATTAAAATAAATGTAAATAATTAGTAAAAGAAACTATTTGAGAATATGTTTACACTATTGTTCTTTTACCCATTTATTGTTGGAAGACATAAATCGAACCAAATTGACATTGAATTAAATTATATAAAATAATAAGTTTATCAATTATTTTTTTTTTGGTTTTTAAAATTGATCATTTAAATTAAACTAAATTATAACTTATAGGATAAAAACATTTAAAATAATATTTTGATCATTATAACAATTCAAACAAGTTAATTCATTCTAAACATTTAAAAATAATTAAAACCATTTTGTATAAATTTATTCATGCAAGGAATTACACCGTTGTCCCTCATCTTTATTTTGATTGTGTAGAGTTATAAGATTCGCAGAAAAAATACGCAATAAGAATTGAATCATTGTGTGAGTTGAGACATATTTTATTACAAACGTAGATACCTTCTCCATTCTATAAATATAGATTCACCCATTAATGAGAGGCAAACCACCCGATGAAGTTGCAGAAGGTTAAACACAGAAGCTCCATTAATGATCGAGGTTTGTTCATGGAGGCGACAGAAGAGAGTGAGCACATCACTCTTTCCTAGCATGCACCTTAGTTTCGTGCTAAAAGCTGTGTGCTTACTCTCTATCTGTCACCACTTTCTTTAACTTCTTATTCTCACTTACTTCGCCTTTTAACATCACTATCTTCAAGTTTTATGTCATTCATACTTCACTTTGGAAAATAACACCAACAACCAATATTTTTTTATTGAATATATATAAACATGTATATATATTGCTTTATCAGTTATAACAAAATATTATATAAATAGGACCTCTTAGTTTTTGTAAAAAGTAAATCTTAAATTTATATAGTGTTTGAGTTATTTTGAGAAACCGTTAGTTGTAATCTTTGTTATAAAGAATTCTTTTGTGGACATAGATCATGTTTTGTTAACACTTCAATTAAACCACGTTAAACTTTTGTGTATGTACTTGTTCTTCTTGCTCCTTTGTGTATATTTTGTGAGTTCCAACACTTGCGATTGTACTCTATTTTTGGTGTTGTTTGTGTGATGAAGCTTTATGACTAAATTTGTGAACTATTTCACAACAACACTAAAATTATATTTAAATATATTTTATGTCCTTCAACTTTTAGTGAAAATTGGGATTAATCTTTTTTGAAAATATTGAATCAATTTAGTCTCTCATTTTTAGAAATGTGTGAATTTAGTCCTTTCAAAACCAAAGTTTTTTAACTTTATTTAATGTTTTAAACATGTTTCTCAACAAACATTGGAGTGAGAGTGAAAATGTGTCAAACAATGTAAACAAACTAAAATACTATAATGAAATATGTTTGAAATGTCAGATAAACTTAATAAAATTTAGTTAAAAGGACTACACATATTCACAGAATTGAGAAACTAAATTGGTTGAAGATTTTCAAAAATGACTAATTTTAATTTTCACTAAAAGTTGAAATACAAAAACATATTTAATCCTATTTAAAATAAATATGTTCTCAATTAAGTGAATCTAATGATTTTTTCTAGTAGGGTCTTTCATGACCACCACTATACATACAATTTATTTCTTCAATTATACCCTTTTACTCTAAATGCAGTCTAATTATTTCTTTTTTGTTTGAAAAATATGAATTTGTATTTGGAAAATATATAAAACAATATTTAAAACTATAAAAATATAGAAATTTTGTTTAGAAAAAAGTTTTATTCATAAAAAAAAATATAAAAACAAAAATTTAAAATATAGCAAAATATCAAATTTTTTTAATTGAAATAAAAAATTTAAAATAGAAAAAGTACTCAAATTTATTAAATGTTTAGAAAAAATTTAAAAAAAAATAAAAATTTAAAAATATAGAATTTTTAATTTAAATTCATAAAATTTTGAAATAGAACAAATACATAAATTTATTTAAGAAATTTTATTTTAGAAGAAATATAAAAATCAAAATATAAAAAAAAGCAATTTAAGATATTTGAAAAAAATTAGATTATTTTTATTGTATTTAAATATGTAAATGTAAAAAAATATTTTTGAATTATGTTTAATCATTTTAAGTGTGAAGATGATGTTGTTTTTTAATTTTTTTTTCTGCAGATTTTTGAACTTTATTTTACATAGAACAATTGGAGTTTTTTTTTTTCTAACAAAGCAACACATTGTGCACAGTATTTAGTATTTACAGGTAGAGTATATGGTTTTGTTTCTATGTCACAACTCAGTCTCTCGGAATTCGGATTCTTAACTTCAATGTAGTTATTCTTCATCGAAAAACCAGTCGAAATTTGGTTCTTAGAAATCAAATTTTGAGCTGGATACCTTTTTTTTTTTGTCCTTAAAATTGTTTTAAAAAAATTTATAATACTCAAATTTCTTAAAATTTCAAAAATTAAAATTAAAAAAATTGCATAAAAAGCTCCCGACATCTATTCTTATATTTGTTTTCTATTTTTTTTTTAAATAATTAATAATTTTCTAGTTATAAATTTCAATTAAAAGATTTGATGTTTTATTATATTCTTAAATGTTTTTATATATTTTTTCTAATTAAAACTTTATATTTTTATGGTTTTAAATGTTCATTTTTATATTTTTTTAGAATTAAAAAATATATTTTTCAAATAAAAAAAAATTGTGTCAACTTATAGAGGAAGAGGAAATAGAATGCATGGGTCTATTGTGATAATAAAGATATGAAAGAGTTTAACGTAGGAAATAGTTATTGGTTTTGACCATCATAGTTTGGTATCTTAAATGAGTTGGTTCTTTCAAACAAATAAATTTTGTTCTCATAATTTATATTTGTTTTGTGAAAAAAGTTATAAAAAGTTGTTATTGAAGATTACAAGTTAATTCATCTTCGATCAGACTTAATTTCATATGACCACGCTTTAAAAAATTATAACTTTTTCAATTTAAATCTTTTTTAAAACCTGGATTAACTTACAAATTTTAACATCTTTAGTCTTTGAATGGATAAAATAAAAATTATATTTTTATTTTTATTTTTTATTTTTATTCTTTTTCCTTTTTTTTCTATGTAGATCATTGATTTTTTTAAAGATAAATTAGTGATATATTAATTAATAATTTACACTAAACTATATAAAAAAAGATAAAAAATGAAATAAAAAAATAAAAATCATAGTATCATTGTTTTCATAAAAATATATGTTTTTTTTATAATTTTTAGATATTTAAACATTTATTTATTATTATTTCCGATGTCTTATAAATTATAAATTAATTTTAGAGATCTATGTCTTAATTTAGGATTTAAATGAATATATATATATATATATATATATATATATATATATATATATATATATATATATTCATAGTACAAGAATTGCTAATAGTCAAAGGAATGAGGTTAAACAAAGAAGAGAACTATAAATCCAACGGTTGGTTGTTGCGATGGTAGAAGGAGCAATTAAAAATCTCGTTGACCAACGAAATAATGTCCACACCACCGTTGCTGAGATCGGTTGCCGTCGCTGTGAGCGGCGGCTCCAGCAAGGGTAGCCGGCGAGCCGTGCAGTGGGCGGTGGATAATCTGGTCCCTCAAGCCGACAGGTTCATCTTAGTTCACGTTATCCCTCCAATCACTTCAATTGCCACACCAAGTATGTTCATCGCACCCCTCATTTTATCACATACCATTGGAAACTCGCTTTGGTAACTAAAATGCGTTGTTGTTGTTTTGGAATTCCTAATTCGCAGCTGAAGAGTATATTCCTGTTTCGGAAGCACACGCCGATGTCTTTGCAGCTTATGTGGACGATGTGAAGCAAAAATCTGAACAAATCTTCGTCCCGTTCAAAAAACTCTGCGGCTCAAACACTGTGAGTGCTTTATATCATATGCAAATGCACAATTTCTTAAGAAGTTGATGGCCTAAACAAGTTTTCCTATTTTAGTTAAAGTGTATTAGATGATTTTGTCTTATCTCAAACTTATTTTATTTATTTATATTTATTATTGTTATTTAAGTATTTATTAAAAAATTTATCGAAGATCTTATTGAATAAATAATTATATATAAGAATATCTACAGTGTTGTTTACTACTTGTTGTTATGGTCACAAAAATAAGTGAATTTTGTAAATGTTAGCATTGATCACATATCAATATTTAAAACTCTACACATTTCTCTTGGATTATCTGTGCATCATAACTTGGTTTTCTGGACTGTGCGAGTTTCAACTTGACATTCAAAAGGTGTTAAGCGAAGGTTAATGTGGAAATTTTGTAGATGGAAACAGTACTACTAGAAGATGACAACGTGGCAGAAGCACTTCTTAGCTTTATTTCTGAGTCCGGGGTCCAAACATTAGTGCTGGGTTCTGACTCCTCAAATTTTATAACAAGGTATTCGTTTCTAAATGTGAAAAATATAACATACACTTTTTAACACATTCTTTACATTAGTTAAAATTTGTTAGAAATTACAAAAACTCATATCATAAAGAAGAAGTGAGTTTAACCAAATTTTAGTTAATAGTAGAGACTGCTCTTAGAAGAGTATCTCTTTAGACTCTATCTTCTAAATATTGAAAGTGCAAAACCAAAATTTGTGATTTTTCTGTTTTGCCGACATTAGTCCATGTAAACTAATCTTACAAGAACGTGGTTGAAACTATAAATATTTTTTATTTTCTTTTTCTTTTATAACCGATGAACTTGATTCAAACACCCCGAATGCACCTATTATCTTTATGCAATTTAAAGTTTGGCTCTTGCATGCTAAATCTGTCACGTCAGCCTCAAGCTTTTGTTAGAAGTGCGTCTTAATTCATTTTTCTTGCAAACAGTTGATCAAAGACAGAGAATGGATCATAAAGTAATTCTGAGTAATGCCATTAAATTTCAGTTTTTCTTCTTCCAGGAAGCTAAAAGGACCTGGAATATCAACTACCAGCCTAAGATGTGCCCCAGACAGTTGTGATGTGTATGTTGTTGCTAGAGACAGAATTGTTTCGAAGTTGGCCGATCTGTCATCTTCACATTCTCGTGGTATGATTGTAGTTCTTGCATTTTGAGATTTTTGTTGTCTGCATCTGTGCTCTAATTATGTGGCCTTCTTATATTGGTTTTTGATAATGATTTCACAGAAGTAGGATCCTGAATAAAAATCTTAGTGAAAGAAGTTGTCTAGTTTCTGATTTTTATTTTTCCCTCCAACAGAGGCTAGCCCAAGTTACTTCATGTCTACTAAAGTAAATAAAGTAGACAATGAGGCTGGCATTGACAGAGAAATGTCGGGAATCAGTTCATCCACAACAGAGTCTAAAATCCTAAAGAATTTCAGATTTTTATCAATATCCGAGCATAGTTACATTGGTCTGCAAACATTTAGTCGCAGGGATTCTTTTGAAAATTCTATCAACAATGATAATCCAGAAAACTGTGGAGATGATATTGAAATGATTAGCCTCCACACTTTTGATTCCATTGCTTCTGCACAACGTGAACAGGTAACTTTCTTCTTTTTAGTCAACAGAATCCTCTGGAAGGTGTCACCCACAAATGACTTATTTTGTGGAAATGATATATATATTTTAATTTCCTAACATGGCCGTGGTGTTCATATGTTGTGTACTTATGCAGTTAGCCATGCAAGAAGAAGTAGAACGGCTGCAACTGGAGTTGCAAAGTACTATCGCCATGTACAAACAGGTTTGTCAAGAGCTGGTTCAAGCTCAAAACCAGGTGAGAGTTTGAAAATATTGTATTTATCTTGTTTGTTGAAGGGAATGCATATATTTTCTTTTATCCCCCTTCCACTTCCCCACGTTCTCAATACCTATACCAATGCCTACAAAGAATCCAACTTGAATAATCTGTTAAACGAAAATATAAACTATGTTCCCTAAGAGGATATAATGCTGCTTATCTTATCAACTATTTTTAAACATTAATTTTAGATGACTAAAGCCTGATCAAGACCCTTGAAGTCATCAAAATTAAAATTCAAAATGAACAAAAACCAAAACAAAAGTTATTGGTTTCAATTGTATTCAAACACAAAGCTTATACCCTCTTTAATTTCAATGAACTTTTTATTCAAAACTTTTCTTTTTTGAAAGCCAGGGCCATGTCTGTTTAATTGTGGCACAGTTGCAAAAATTGGTCTTAAATTGAATCTATGGTTTGGAGCTTGGCACTCCATGGTACCTATTCTCCAACCAGAGAAATTTATGCCTTAATGACTTGACCCTTTTTACTTGCGTGCCTTCACTTGCAGGCCCTTTTACTTTCTTCTGAATCTCTTGAAGAAACTAAAAGAGTGAATGCTTCCCTAAAAAGAGAGGAGGTTTTGAGAAAGATTGCTTCTGAAGAGAAAACTAAGTATTTAAAAGTCATGAAGGAACTTGAGGAGGCGAAAAATAAGTTTTCCAAAGAGTCCTATGAAAGACAGATGGCTGAACTTGATGTCCTTAAAGAATCAATAGAGAAACAGAGAATTGTTGATACATTGCTCTCAAATGACAGGAGATACAGAAAGTACACCATGGACGACATCAAGATAGCCACAAAATTCTTCTCTGAGGATTTGATGATTGGTGAAGGAGGATATGGGAAAGTTTACAAGTGTAATCTTGATCACACACCTGTAGCTGTAAAGGTTCTGCATCAGGATGCAATCAACAAGAAAGAGGAGTTTCTAAAAGAGGTCTTCCATGTGCTTGGTTTCTTCTTCTATTTGAAATTATTTATATTAGAGTGATATTCTGATACTTACAGAATTCTTTGGTGTCTCCTTCTGGTGAACTTCTTATCATATTTTAAATGCTAATGAATCTAGGGCAGGAATTGGTTTATAAAACTTACAAGTGCATGCTCAAGTATCCAAGTCCATTGTAAATATTTAAAATTGGCCATCCATCCCACTACCTATACTACAGGAAAAGTTGACAATCAACAGTTACACTTTGTTCTTTGTGTTCTGCAATTGAACCCGTGAAATTTTCTGATTTTATTGTAGATTGAATTCAATATTACAATGCTTCCGCTCTTTTTTGAATTCAATATTACAATGCTTCCTAAGAAATTTTCTGATTTACACTCCAGCTCTTTTTTGAATGCTTCCGCATTATAGGTTCCTTTTAAATATCTTAAAAGAATTCAATATTACAATGCTGCAATAACAAGAGAAAGCATGCATTTCTGAGTATCTGTAGTCTCCCATTTGTTTCAGGTTGAGATTCTTAGTCAACTACATCATCCTAATATGGTTTTGTTACTTGGAGCCTGTCCGGAGAATGGTTGCCTAGTTTATGAATACCTGGAAAATGGAAGTCTAGAAGACTATCTTCTCAACAAAAATAGAAAACCACCACTTCCATGGTTTTTTCGATTTCGCATAGTTTTTGAAATGGCTTGCGGGCTTTCATTCTTGCATAATTCGAAGCCAGAACCGATTGTACATCGAGATATAAAACCTGGCAACATTTTGTTAGACAGAAATTATGTGAGCAAAATTTCTGATGTTGGGCTGGCTAAACTCCTTATAGAAGTTCCTCCTGACAATATTACAGAGTACCGAGAATCAGTCCTTGCCGGCACTCTGCATTACATGGACCCAGAATATCAGAGAACTGGCACTGTGCGACCGAAATCAGATGTATATGCATTTGGAGTTATAACTCTTCAATTAATAACTGGTCGCCATGCACGTGGGCTCATTATGATTGTTGAAGATGCAATTAGAAATGGCTCCCTCCGTGATATTTTAGATGCATCAGCTGGAGATTGGCCATTGGATGAGACAATGGAATTGGCTCAAGTTGCCCTTAAATGCACAGCACTTAGATGCAGAGATAGACCAGAACTTGATACTGAAGTTCTTCCACTGCTCGAAAGATTTTCTAATGCGGCAAATGCCAGTGCAAGGATAGGAAGAAATAGTGTAAGTGCACCAAGCCAGTATTATTGTCCAATCCTTCAGGTATAAATCTGCACTTATATGATGAAAATTTGGTTGTTCTGTTTTTCATATCTCTATGTGATACACATCTTTTTTACGATATATCATTATTTCTTTTGCTGACTTGTAAGTACTGTAGGAAATCATGGATGATCCATATATTGCTGCGGATGGGTTCACTTATGAGTACAGAGCAATCAAGGCATGGATTAGCAGACACAATGTGTCACCCATGACAAAGCTTAAACTTCAGCATTCTGTGTTGACTCCGAACCATACTCTACGTTCTGCCATTCAAGAGTGGAAGTCAGGAGTCACCTTTTGATTAGTAATCACCAAGCAATGAAGATCTTACTTACTAGTTATTGTGGATCTCAATACAACCAACTTCTACTTGCAGCTTAAAACTGTCAGAATTTGAATTTTCCAGAAGTTTGTAAGATGGGTGACCAGATAGAGAGAAAAATATTGTAAAAGGTACATATGAAAAGTATATACTCTTGGAGAATTTAGCTGCACGTGCTGCTAAAGGGCTAATTGTTTTTAGTTTTTCATTTATCCCTGTATATAAACTTTCTAAAGCCATTGTATTTAGCCCAAAGAGAAAATGTTAGCTGCTCGTGCAGACTTCTTTCTTATACGGACATGTTGGACAAGAATGAAAAGTTATTGCTCACCAAATATTTAATATTCAGACAGTTTTCCATTATGAAAGCATTGAAGCTTGTTATAAATGTTATGATCACGATATAATGTAATTGCTATTTACTTTATGCTAAAGATGTTAATTATATGTCGTGGGAAATATTTGTAGTTGTAATTACATTTAGGCATTACGATGCAATGATATTATTCTTGTGATAGTCTAATTATTTTATACTTGCGCAATTGGAACGTATTGCTAACACTTAAAGAAAATGTTCGGTGAAGATCAAAGTGAATGACATTTTAATTGAAGTGTTTAATTAGAAAGCATATATATCAGCAAACACTAAGATTTTTCTGGTTGGTATGATTTCAATAAAAGGTAAGAGATAAAAATAAGGTGTGATATTTAGATACCTAAATAACTCCAAACACCTCCCTCCCTTGTCAAATCATTCGATAGTGGTGGTACATACAATATGACGGACGTTATAATCTTTTTTTTTTTTAGTTTTCAAATAATAAGAATATCTCCAAATTTTTA
>Ga0214543_1005858_pt1 | contig 22280 bp, 11 predicted proteins | sample CNSS2metaG_FD_160094 | JGI IMG/M metagenome (GOLD analysis project Ga0214543, IMG submission 160094) | Root nodule microbial communities from cowpea collected in UCLA plant growth center, Los Angeles, California, USA - CNSS2 | ecosystem: Host-associated > Plants > Roots > Nodule | place: USA... | reverse complement strand
AATCAAAGTAAAGTCTCAATTATTGGCAAAAACTTATTTAATCAAATGAAAGTTTCTAAATAAAATCAAAGTAAAGTCTCAATTTAATTTAAAAAACCTTTTAACTCATATGATTAGCATGCATGTAGATTTAAAATCATTATTTTCTATTCGATTAAGAAGCAAAGGACATAGATAAACAAAAACCACAACAATAATCAAAATAACAAACACATAAATTCATCTAACCTCAGAATCCAGTTAAGAAATTACAGTGGAATCAACCCTTAAAGCTTAGCCCTCCATGGCTTTGATGGAATACATGATAATATATGATGAAGGAAAGGAAATAAAAGAAAAGAGAGAATGAGAGATGTGATGGATGACGGTGTCTGCCAAATCCAGAGAGTTCTAAGTTGTAAGTTCCCCTGCTTCTACTCCCTTAAGTCTCTTTATATAGGCTTCAACTAGACTTTGGGCTTTATCTGTCGGTTGATAAAATATTTTATTTTTATTTAATTAATTAGCAACTTAATTTCTGTCCAATTTCCAATTCTACCCCTCTTGTTTAATCATTTTCACAATATTGACCAGAATTTGACTACTGACTTTGACCAATTGACCAATTGACCAGTTGGATTGTCCATTTTCACAATGTTGGTGCAAGGATTGTTGCCACGTGGCTTGTTCTGGTTGGCCAATTTTAAAAGTTGAGGATTGCCACATGGCGTGATCTGGTTGAGTGTAGTTTAAGTGGTAAGAAGGGTGCAACTTAGTGAAAACTGGGGGTGCAGAACAGGGTTTTTTGGTGGTCCACTTTACAAGGAGTGTGCAAATAAAATATGGGGGTGCATTTAGCTTCTGATTTATTCTTTTCCAGAATTACCTGATTTTGGACTTATTTTGTAACTTTGAATATTTCAAATCCATACTATTAATGACCAAAAATAAATTCTAGCTGCATTAACAAATGTTAGAATATCCAATAATATTTTATGCAACTAAAATCAATTTTTTCGCCATTTTTACCAAACTCAATAAATCCAATAATCACAAATCCTAATTAAATCAATCTTTAAGCACAGAAAATTCAATTAAATCCCCAAATTTAAATATTAAATGAGGGCAAAAATTTGAACTCATCAGATGGGTTGAGAGGATAGGAGTTTGTTGGGTGGTGGTGAAGGTGTGCAGGGTAGGATTATACTCACTTTCTTCTTCAGTAGGCTGGAAAGCTGGGGACCCTACGACATCAGACGTTTCCTTGGCCTTTCCCTTTTGAGTGGGATTGGCCTCAATCTTTCGCCTTAGGCGAGAGTTCTCCTGTCGCAGTGCCTCCATCTCATCTACACTGCGCTTTTTCAAGTCAGCCAGCTCCTGTTGCATCTTAGCTTGACCGTCTAGGATGGCGGCCAGATCCAGGCTGATGTTAGCAGGTCCTGAGGGGCCTGCTTCAACTTATTTGTTAACTCCTGCTCTGCTGCGGGTAGAAACCATTTTCGGAGAAAATGGGTTGTAAGGTATTATCTCGTGCCCCACGGTGGGCGCCAATTGTTCTTGCAAAGAACAAAAAATATATGTTAGACACAAGTATTACCTTACTCTGGTCCGCCATCTCCTCGGTAGGCTTCTTCCTGGTTGATACATGTCGCTCATGGGTATCTCGGTGTGATCGGTTTGGACCCGAGAGGGGTTACCTGTAGAAGGGACTCCGAAGCTCAAGTCAGAAAAATCTCTAAGAAAGTCAAATCTGGTGATTAAGGAAGTAATGAATGTGTACCTTTAATTCGTGGGGTCCATGCATATTTATAGATTATTAATTATGTCTGGCCACGTCATGGACTAGGCCCTTGTTTGGGTTGTAGGTGGGCTTGGGCCTTAGCCTAGGCACTTAGCTTGATTATTATGGGCTTGATGAATCTTAGAAGTGCTTTGATTTTGTTAAGTTTTCTAGAGTGGTCGGTCTAGACCGGCTACTCTTTTAGCGGCTTAGGCCGCTATTATTCTTCTATCGGCTTAGGCCGGTTACTTTATTTGCTTCGTGTATATATGGTGTTCGTTTATTATTATTATTTGGTTGGACCGGCTAGGTGTGGTACACTAGTCCATCCAACCTTTGCCGATATATATATATATATATATATATATATATATATATATATATATATATATATATATATATATATATATATGACGGTGAAGGATGATACGTGCTGACGTGTTAGCGAGGCCGGCTAGGTGTGGTACACCTTCTAAAATAAAGATAAGGATAAACATTATTTATCTTTATAATGATTATGAATATTTAAAAATATTTGGAGAGATATAATCGTTTTATCTGCTGGTGCAATATCTTCCAAATAATTAATAGATTTATTAGTTTTAAAAAAATCAGGAAGATATTCTTGGTTGATATTGTCTGATTAATTATCTAAAAATATATAAATAATTAGCAACAACTAAATCTTGCCCAAAATTCTAATTCAGCCCTTGCGCTTTTGTAGTCTAAATTTGTAGAGAAATCCCAATATATCAATAATTGTATCTTAACCTCTTTTTATTTGACTAGCTTTGACCAAACTTTGACCATCTTTGAATGTCATTAAGAGGTTGACACGTGACAAGATATGGTTGGCCAAATTTGAAAGTGGTGGATTGATGACATGGCGTAATTTTGGCTTGATTTTGTAACTCTGAACAATTCAATTTCACACTTTTAATGAACAAAATTTAACTTCAGCTGCATCAAAAAATGTTAGAATATTCAAGAATATTTTATGCAACCAAAATAACTTTTTAAGACATTTTTATCGCACAAGTTCAATAAACACAATTATCAGAATTGTCAATTAAGATATTCTTTTAAGCACAAAAATTTAATTAAATACCCAGAATTAAACATTAAATGAGGGCATAAATATGAATTCATCATTGACACTTTATAAATATGTTGCAAGATATTAAGACTATCGAGTCCAACAGTTTCTGTGTATGAAGAACATGTCTCTTTTGTAACAAAACAAAGTTTCTTGGGGACCTCGACACGATGTTGCTGAGACAAAACAAGCTTCGTGATTGATGCTTGAAAAATGGAAGACAGGCAATTTCATGATATAGAATTATTGAGGTAAACATCACAAATCAAACAAATATAATTTAATTTCTTTTATCAAAGGATCAATGAATATTTTTATGAAACTTATGTTTTATATGATTTGGTGAAGTTTGTTTTGATTAAACTAGTATTTGTTATTTTTTGTTATATTTCGCGTAAAGTTACACATGAAATGTATATATTTTGTAAACGTAACATGTATACTCATAACTATATAAAAGGATTAGAACAACCCCAAATGCTTCTTATATTGTATTGATTCTTTATTGTTGATAAAAAAAACCAGTTTCATTTTAAAACACAATACCAATAATAAGATATTCTGATTTACCTTACCAAAACAATCACATTACAAAACATCATGTCTTCATTTTACGTTAATTGTATTAGCCCGTTTTGTAACTATTATAATCATGTAACCTACTTCCTATCAATCCCAATCTCATAACACATTTTCAACGAACTACAATCTCATAACCCATTTTCTATTAGCGAGGAGTATCACATTTTCTAGTGAAGCCCACCAGTGTTGATGGCAAACCCCTAGGGAACCAACCACAAGAGCCATGATCATGCGCATATAAGAAGAGCAGGCTTCATCTGAAATAGGTGGGCCAAGCTCTTATTATCTTGGGCCAATGAGTTATTGTAATTAGTAGAGTACGATTCTTTTGAGCCTTATATTACACGCCAAGTAATATATGATTTTCTTTGGACCTTGTATTTGGACCTCAGGTAGTAGTATAGTGTTTTTGGCTTAGGGTTATGCACTAAAGGAGACCTTTAAGGTTGACTTATAGTCGACCCATTTTGTGTGCCTAACGTGCTCTCCAAGGGTGAGGGTGTGTTGGTCATTTGTGCCTTTGGTGCATGAGACGCATGCTCTTGTCACTTGGCAAGTCACCTTTGGCACATGACTCTCCCTTGGTCCCCAAAGTAGATTAATTAGGGTTTTGCTCCCCTTTTCTGAAGACACCTCTAGGGTTTCTTGAATCATAAGTAGAGGCTATCACATTGTAAAAATTACTTTGAGATTAGTAAATAAATGTTGTCAAATTTGTGTCATTACTTCTTTAAAGTTACTTAAGCTAGAACTCACCTTCTAGGTTTCTTCTAGTCACCCTTCCTCTTAAACTGGCCCAATTTCTATTGAGAGCACCCAAACACCACTACACCCAAAAACTGACGCACATGAAGGGACGAGACACAAACTTGCTATGCTAATATAAAAATCGAGACGCACACACCATATAAACTTTAACTTGTTGCCTTATTTTATTGAACTAAGGCTTGCTTTTAAATAGTCGTGCAACATATAATTAACTATCTAATATCTAGCCTAAAATAATGGAATAAATCCAATATCTCAGCAATTAACAACTACCCAATATTTCAGCAAACAAATTTCCCCGATCTGTTTTTTAAAATACTGCTACTCACAATTAATTAACTACCCTATCATATTGCAAATAAAAACAACCTAATAATTAAAGATTATCTGACATTTTCCATAAAACATGCTTCACCTATAAAAGTTGGACAAAATTTGATTAGGTCCAACAATATTAATGAAGTGTATACACATGTTCCGAAAACCCAATTAAACTTGGGAAAGTTGTTGCCACTCATATTTTGTTCTACAGCTTCTGCCATTAATTTGTTTATCCAAGTAGAGAGGCATACGCATGTGGATGTCTAAATTTAAACAACATTGGGGACCACAGAAAGAGAAAAGAAAGTAGATTAACTTGTAATGTTTTGTGATGTGGTTAAATTGGCAAGGCAATGAGAGAAGAAAATGGAAGAAAAAGCAAAGAAAGTAGATTTACAGGTAGTGAAGGTAGTAGTTTAAAAGTATGAAGAGATAAGAGGGCTTGAAGAAGGTATAGGAAGCTAGTTAGATGCAGAAGAGGTCCATGCAGAAGCTGTGTACAAACTTGTATCCTTCCATCCAAGCCGTAATGTGCCATCAAGTTGTGAAAGGCTATAGCCATAAGCTGGTGAAAACATGTTCAATATCAAGTGAGCTTGAGCCATTGAATTGGCACTCATGGGAAGCTGAAGAAAAGAGTGGGTAGAAAGCTCTCTTCTCCAGTGCCTAAACTTGTCTTCACCACTCCTCTTAGGGCCTCCTATGGCCAACACATTGTTGATTTCCCTAGAGAGAAGGTCATGCTCCACTCGGTGCCTGTTAGCATCATCAAAGTGCAAGTATGCTCCAAGAGAATCAAATAGGGTGGAGTAGTAGTGCAAGGAACCCACAAAACGGTCCAAGAATGAGCCTCCATGGTTCACATCTTGCTCCACCAAGGTGATGATTCTTGGCTCCAACTCCTCAAGGAGTCTCAGTGTTTTCCAATCAGGTCCAGTTGCATCGTACAGTGAATGCTGCAACCAATGCACTGCCACTGCCTCGCCAGGCTTTACATGCAGCATCGACACATCAATTACTTCCCCAAACTTGCTTGCAATGGGGTAGAACTTGAATGATATCCCAAGCCTTCTTGCAAAGTTGGAGAGTTGTTTCCCAGTTTCAACCAGGACTTCCATTGAGCTTCCCAAGCATGTCATGCTCACCTGTGCTGGACCCTCCATTCTGGTCGCTAATATGTGCAAAAAAGGTGGCCATTGCAGCCCTTGCATGATGTCCAAGTCAATGATGTGAATACTGTCACAATGGTTCACTGCCTCAAGGATTGCCTGGTTCGAAGTGAAGTGTGCAAATTTTATGAAAGGGGTAACGTTGTTCAACACTTGGAATGCCCAGTTAATGTTTCTGTGATCAGCCAAAGGTGAACACACCCCAAGCCATGAATTCATCACCCTGCAACTCATGGCCTTGGCAAAATAAGCAACAACTCTTTCACCACATGATGCTTTGTAGGGTGAGGCCACTTGTGTTAGCTCTAGTAACATCCTATTAGCCTCACCCAGGTTCTCAACTGAAATTGCCACTGCACACTCCATTAGAAGGGTTATGAGGCTCAACCCTTGATCACACACATTGTTGCTTTGGGGCAGAATGAAGTTGGGTAAAAGTGAGGGAACAAAGTTGTCATGGGAAGTCTTCAACAAGCTATCACAAGTTGTTTCTGTTAGCTCTTCAACAAGGTGTTTGGTGATGTCACCAATGTGTTCCTCCATCCACTCAGAGACTTCATTCTGCCCCAAATTTAGGCACTGGTTTTCTGTTGCTGGGGTTGGGGCATTTGAGTAGTGATCCCATGTTTCATGCATGTGTGGACGAATCATGTTTTGATTATAATTTGCATGAACCAGCTCGAATCCCACTTTCATCATACAAGGATCAAATAATAATGCAACAAATTTAATAAATTATTCTGAGATAGGGATAAGAAACAAGTAGTAAAACACAAAAGTAGTGGAACAAGGTAGGAGAAGGTGTAAGAGGGGCTTTGAGGAATAGGCTTGTGCCACTTTTAAAGGCAAAATTTGATGAAAAAATAAAAATAAAAATAGGAGTTTGTGTTGTTTTGTATTGTATTGTCAATGACATTGCCAATTCCAGAGGCTGGCCGGCATAATAAAGCCACTAAGAAAAAGATAAGTGGCTAGAAGCCTAATCATTACACGTCGATTTGGCAGTGATTTTACTATTATAGTAATGAACTTAAATGTTTTTAAGCTTTTTATTACATGTCTTAACTTTGAGCTATTTTTCAAAGCATGGAGAGTGACGTTTTTGTTTGTGGTGACATGGTGATGGAGAAGGAGCAACTACCCTATATAAATAATAATATGATTAATGTCATCATAAACTGTAGTGAAAATTGCTTTTCATTTGTTTATCTTAATCCTCTCTGACTTCGCAAAGCCACTGAGAAATGGAAATTGCTGTTCATTATCATATCAGTTCAGCAAAGTGAGCAATGTCTTTTTTACTTGAACACTTTTCAATCCTCAACAAAAGTTCCATCCCTCCCATGTAGATATTTATTTAATGGCATTCTTCTTTAAAAGTGGGTTAAGCCCTTCCTTTGATTTTAACCGAGAATAAGATATATTTATTGAGTAATTATTAAACCACCTTTTAGATGAAAGAGATGGGTATGTTAGTTTATTAAAGGTCTATATGGGTATGGAAGGACCGTCCCAATTATTTTACCATGCTACAATGACAGTTTAATATATAAAGATTATTGATTTCTAACTGTGATTAGAAAAAGAAGATGAAGTTAATGAAGTTAAATAACATGCTTTAAACGACACGGCACATGAAAAATAATGGTATTAGTATCTGTGGGCTGTTTCTTGGTGTTTTGTGATATAATTGTTATGTAAGTTTGACATTTTCCTGATCAAGGCTGCTTCATAGGGAATGAGTATGCAGTAGAATGCAATTATTTAATATTTAGAAGAAAGTAAAGAAATAAAGCAAGGAACCATTCCAAAGCATTAAAAAAGAAGTGTGAGTGTCACACTGTAAATGTGAGAAGAAATCAAATGTTGGAGCTAAAGGAGGCAGTCAAAATGTGTTGATTCTAGGTAAACAAAGTTTAATTTTTCATTTTTTTAATTAGTTTTGAACTTTTATAATCTTTTATATATATATATATATATATATGTTAATTCTTTTAGTTATAACAATTCTTCCCTTTATCAATATTAGTAAACTAAAGTATTTATTGTAAAATAAAAGTATATGATGAAAATTTTATTTTAAATCCATGGTATATACGATAAAAAATATTAAACCATGGTATATAAGTAGATGGAAATAATAAAATCATGTTTTATAAAAGAAATGTAAAAAAAATTAATAAATATTTTAAAGATGTAATAAGGCATATGTCATCTCTGAAATCTGGACAGAATATTCGAATAAGTTTTCCTTGGAATGGTCCTGCACCAATCAATCATAACAATAACTTATATTTGCCAGCGACTGCTTCATGTTAACGCGGTTTTACTAAATACAACAATATTTGACCTCTTTTTTTCCTTCTCTCGAACTTGTATTAAAATTAGAGATGTCAAAAAATCCGTACTCATGGGTATATGTGGCAAAACATAATGGGTAGAAAATGGATATTAAAAATGGATACCCGCTATTTACGGACACAAGTATTTTTGATACCCATATGTCAACGGGGCGAATACGGATATCATAGTATCCGTACCCGTGGATACCCGTATCCGCTAAACTTTAATTCACAAAAATATTTTCATATATATATATATATATATATATATATATATATATATGTAAAAAATATTGTGACATAATTTGTTTTAAGGTGCACATCTTGTCTTATCTTTTGTCTCCATTCTTCCAGTTTCAAGTATTGGTCTTCTTCCAGGTACACCGTTTGACATTCTTCTCTTCCCTTTATTTGAAATTGGACATATACATCAAACCTTATATAGACAGTGACGTTTATGGTATGCTTGTTGTCAAATGATGGAATCAAAATAAGAATACTTGGCACGTGCCAGTTGAGGTTTATTATTTGTTTATTTTTCAGGAATCAATTGGAAAAAATGGACTTGTTAATCAAAACACTAATTAAAGAATTTTTAATGTGTTGAACATCATTTTATATTTACTTCTATAATTATTTGGACTTATATGAATTTAAATTTAGTTGAACTTTATTTAAAATGTATGATAGTGAAGTATTTTATTTTATTTTATTTGAATTAATGATTAAATATTTTTTTTAAATAAATTTATAAATACCCACGACTACTTGTGGATACCCGCGGATATGAAAAAAATAGGTAGGTACCCACATAATGGATACCCGACGGATATAGATACGGGACATATATTTATTCAACAGGTAAGTGCGAAGAAGTCACTACCCGTACCCTAACTGTCCCGTTAACATCCCTAGTTGAGGCACTAACTGTTTGCTTTAAGAACGCATGATTTCAAAAATGGAAAACATAATTTTTGCTGTAAATTATTGATCAATTAATCAATTGCAAGGTTGACGCAAATTTCGCCTGTTATGATTTCAATACCTTTTTTAAAAATATTTTATAACTAGGAAGTATCTGCCTATTCATTTTTTTTTTATCAAAAGACAGTCCAAGTTAAGAACAAAAACAAAATACACAGACTTGTGATAAGTGATAACAGATGCATCTTCGGTATGATTAAAACTGGAATGTCAAGGTTAATAAAATCCTTAAGCTGAAAAAAATTTGAGATCATTTGAGGGGGACAAAAACAGTTTGGTTTGATCCATTTTCGTTCAACTTTGGCATAAGATAAGTGACAAGCCAGCAACATTACCACCGCGTGCAATGGTATGATGGTATTAATCATGTCAACTTCTAAAAGTAGTGATCACCAAATCCGACATTCTTCAAAAGTTTTACTTCAGTTTCTTGTTTTTAGTAAAATAAAATAATGTTAGTATGATGCATGAAATAAGAAAGATGATTTTACATTCCCACATGATGCAGGAAGCATGTTGGAATCAAGGGTAAAAGTAATTCACAAAATAAGAGATACAAAAGGAGATTTTTCACATATTATGTGTAATAAACACTGTCAATAACAATGTAGGTAATCAACTACTCCTAAAAGTACAGTATCATGTTAACAGGCTAAATATTACAGAAGAATTCAGTGTTAATAGGAAAAGTAATCCTCCAATTCTAAAGTGTAAGCAATGAATAGATATCAGCTTACAGGCATCCCGTTCAATATAATAATAAATAAACGAACCATAATAACCCTTACAAATTAATGACATTTAAAAAAGAAAATGCAAACAGGTGTTGTTCTTATATACTACACTCCAATGATACAGGGATAATGCTTTGGTATCATTAATGTAAAAGAGAACGCGAATATACATGGTATGAAGTATTGATAGACAATGGGTGTATGTTTTAGTGTAGCATGTGTCACAAGGGAGATGGTGAGGAGTAAGAGATTTACAAATCAATAGTTGCGGGCCACTGACGAGATTGGTCCAAGCCATTAGTGTAATTAAGAACAAATCCAAACGTATACAGAGTAAAATTTTAAAGGTGGAAATGGTTAAAATGCTGAGTTATGATTCCTACTGGGAGGAAGATTCTTGTCTCTGCGAGATAACTCTAATTGGGGTGGCAAGAGCTTTAAAAAGCTTCCTTGAGCAGATGTATCAGACAACTCTTGCTCTGGTGTTTCTGATTCACAATATCATGTCAGCCAGTTTTATCACTTCAAAAGATTATGATTACGTTACAGTGAAACACAAGCTAAAAAGAAAACAGCTTGAAGGAATATAATAATGAATGGTCCCAAAGCAAGAGAAAGCCTACCGAAAAGTGACTTGATGGTTGGCCTCTTTGGTTTGGACTGTTTCTTCTTCAGTTCAGCTGGGAGGCAAGAGGAAACCAAAGTCAACAAAACAGAACAAAACAAACGACCTTCCAGGACATTAAATGCAAATACGATCAGCACAAAAGACAAACACAAAAATTCAAATATTTTTGCCTTTCAACATAACCCCACCAGTTATGTTTCCTTCCTGAAAAAACATGTCACCTCATTGATGTGAAACTGAGGTTTTATATATCCTTGCAATAATATCTGAACAATGCTTAAGAATGTTGCTATTTGTTCATGTAATAACCATTTACTGACTTAAACAATCACACTCTCAATTAATGCATCTGTTGGGCCTTTAACACCTGTTCACAAGAGGAAGAGGTGTAAAAAGAAGGAAGATGGGCTGTGAGACTAAATGGGCTAAAAGCATGAAAATGCAAAACTTGAAGGTGAGATATGGATAACAAAATGTCCACATGGAAAGGGGACATTGGAGTGGAATACTCAGTCATGAGGTACGAGAGAGTAGCAAAAGGGGGTGACAGAAACTGGGTGAGGTATTAGCAGGCACGGTTGCATCTTGCAACTCTGGATGTTATCTTCTTTTCTGGATTACTATTTTCCGTTTTTCCTGGTTTCTTTTTCTAAGCTTTAGTTATACTCCTTTGGCTGTAAAGTAATTGTTCTCCTACAATATCATCTACTTCCTTTCATATAATACCAGTTTCTATCAGTATCTAAGATGGAAACACATACACAAAAAGAGCTCCTCCACCATAATTATCTCAAAAATGATTTTGAATATCTGAAGATCCCTCCTATAATAAAATATATCTAACATAACAAGCATAATAGCTATGACATGGCCAAAATAGAATCCCCGAAAAACATTAACATAAAACAATTTGAAGCAGTGAAAAGTGAAAAAGAAAAAGAAAGAGATGTACCCATCCCAGGAACTTGATAATCGTTGACAATTTCAAAGTTCTTGTATGTGTATCCAACAAAATTTAAGTCCTTAGATGAAAGCATCTGCAACATCTCAACAAAAAGACAAGGACAAGAAATCGATAGGAGTGAGCAAACAACAGAAATTAACATATTGAAGATTTGAAGATAGAGAATATAATGCAGCAATAGAAAATATTAAAAAATTATGATAGACGTCAGGTAAAAAGAACAAAATAACCAAAAATTGTAACTTGCGAGATAGCCCTTGGCCACTGCTCATAATAAGTATAACCAAGCTAAACACCGGTAAGTCATTATAATGGTTAACAAGAATTGCCTTTAATATAAATTCATATAATTCAGACTCAAGAAGATCTAAGCAACCCTATGTCATGAAAGTTATTGCTAACCTAGTGCTGACGTTTTTCAAAGCCTTAATGATACACATTTTAACATGGGCCATGACTTAGGTTTCCAAAATATTCCGGGCAAGTATCAATTCTTGTTAGAAAAATTGTAAAAGTAGTTAGATGTCGAAAGTAAAAGCCCAAACACTATTCATATCAAGAATTTGAAGAAGATAAATAGTTCAAAAAGTATAAACAAAACAATGATGACTAATTGATTTTTGGGTTAAGTATGGTTTTAGTCTCTGAACTTTGACCCAAAATTGGAATTCGTCTGTCTGAAACTTTGATACATTTTAGTCCCTAAACTTTCAAAATGAATGAATATAGTCCTTTTAACTCAATTATGTTAACCTTTTTTTAGGTGTCAAACGCATTTCTCAGTAGATATTGAACCAAGAATATGTCAAATAGTGTAAACAACTTCAATACTAACATAAAAAGCGTTCGGCACGTAAAAAAAAAGTTAACATAATTGGATTAAAAGGACTATATTCATTTATTTCTAAAGTTTAGAGACCAAAATGTATTGAAGTTTCGGACAAGGACGAATTCCAATTTTGTGTCAAAGTTCAGGGACTAAAAACATAATTAACCCTTGATTTTTCCAACCACCATGGTCCTGCCTATGGTTTCTACCATCTCAACAACTAACACAACTCATGAAGACTAAAAGATACACCAAGAATCCACTCATAAATCACATCCATGCAGGGTAGTTAAAATAAAAGTAATTCAAAGTATAAAATGATGACTAACTAATCTTCTCTGTACTTTTCTACAGTACCGGGGGGTGACACATGATCTATAGATAACTTGGTAACAATTTTGCACAGAGAAGGAAACGCCAAATATTACCTTCCTCCATGGACCAGATCTCGACGATGATTGAGTTTGGCTGTCAGACTACAATTGCAAAACATAAAATGAGAATAAGTCAACGAGGCAGTTCTAACAAGCTACACAAAGCGAAAATCTAAGAGACTCAAATACCTCATCAAACTTTTCAAAATTTTGAGTGTCTAACTCATCATTGACCTCAGGAATAAATGCAGCTTCCATATGATACAGCTTATCCCATTCAACACCTTTGAAGAATGAATGAGCCTAAAGAATATGGCGAAAAGGTAAAATCCATACCAAAAGGTATAAGATAGCAAGCAGATGAATTTAGAAAATCACAGAGCATACAGCACCTTTATTTCATCTGCACCATTTGACCCCAGCCTCTGATTTACATTACACAAAAGTTTACTAATAAGATCTTTAGCTTCTGGGGACAGCCTAGCTTCTTCAGGAAATTTCAAATAAGCTTTCCAATTTACAATCTACAAAAAACAGAAACCAAGATTAGCATGCTCTATAAAATTTATAAAAATTTATACACAATTATGTAAACAGAATTTTTCTACTATAGAGTGTAGGTTGCACTATACCATGGATCATGTTAGAAAACCATTTTATGGAAATTGAGAGGAAAAAAAGGTGATTTTAATCCTTGACTGAAAAAATGAATAAAATCAAGAAAGATCTCTCCAACGAACCTCCAGCTTTGTTCTAGCACATTTTTATGCCACTCCTTTCTACCTCTCCAATTTTAAGCTAAATGCGTATGCTTCCACCCATCTAATCAACTGTATTTGGTTATCAGTTCAAATCATCCAAACAGATGTTCAATGCCAATGATACAAAATGTCTCTTCTTCATTTCATGCTTTGGAAAGTGTGAATTACCATTTGCAATGATGAAAACAGGTTCCCAAACACACTCTGACTAATTGTTCTTTCTACTTTCTATACTAAATTTTAACAGATTACCAATGATAAGAAAATCAAAAGAATTCGCTTCTGAAATCCAGGCATGATATCATATCGCTTGTACTTCATAAAAAAATAAAGACTGCATTATCAATATCAATTATGATCCACTCTGCACTTATAGAAAGTTTACTCTTAACAAAGTGAATGTCAAACGAGCATAGTCAAAAGAAACATTTCTTTTGAAATGATTACCTTCCTACAAGTCAACATCGGATCATCAGAATAAAAAGGTGGATATCCCACCAACATTTCGTACATAATCGCTCCAAGTGACCACCTGTGAATTTGGTAAAACCATCATTGCATCAACATAAAATATGTAACCTAAAACTTATGTTCACAAATTCCACATAAATGAAGCAGAATTTGACATACTTTTAGGACATTTGAAAAGGAAATAATAATAGAAAAGGAAGTCTCCCAGATTGCATCCCAATTATGGAAGCAAGAAATTTGAATGCCAAACTAGGTTGGGACTGGAAAATTATTGAAAAGATCACCAAAAATGAATAAATGACAAACACAACTGTTATGATATAGATACATCATAGCATAAATAAATTAATACTTAACATGCCAACATTCACACACATAAAACTCACCAATCACATTCCATCCCATAACCTTTCTTCAAAAGAACTTCTGGAGCAATATAATCTGGTGTACCAACTGTGGAATAAGCCTGCAAGGGTTTATACATTTTGTTAGATATATCCCATTAGTTAGGGAAACATAGCATCTATTATTTATTAGGAAAAATAGATATTGTTTGATATTGGTAGATATTGTTGATATTGTTTACTACAATATCTTCTATTTAACATATTTGTGTTTGGTTATCATATATACTTGTATCACTCTTTATTATAAATGCATTCACCCTATATGTATTTTAGACACAAGGGAGATTAACCCTATACAGTTTTTTTTCAATATTGAACACATTTGAAAATTACAAGCACATAAAAAAGATGTATAACAATGCCATCTTTAACCATTAGTTTAATGGAGCCATTTATTTTTATTTTTTGATTTTGGGTTTGGTGAGCAGATAGGGTTTTGATATGTACAAATTATCATAACTTTATTTCACTGCATCACAAGGAAAACACAACATCAAGTTTTACAATTGCATGCACTGTCAGGAATTAAAAAATAATAATAGCATTATAGCAGTGAACTTACAAGTGTTCTCCGGTTCATTTGCCAATGTTGAAGTTGTTCTTGTTGTGAACGTTTAGGAGTTGTCCGCTCTTCATTTTGTGAAGTTCCATTCACATTCTGACCCACAGAAAAATCCTTTTCTTCAAGTGTATTGCAATCTAATGGTTTACAAAGTCCAAAATCTGACAATTTCAAGTGCCCATATCTTTCAAGTAACAAATTGTCTGGCTTGATATCCCTGTAGCACAAAATATTGAAGAGACAAACTTAAACTATATAACTGATTAAGTTTGCTTTAGTTTCAAACAAATACATGTGGTTTCATACATCAACAGTTTTCACAATTAGATCCTTTTTAAATTAGTAGCAAATATGTAAGCCTCATACTTGTAACAGTATATTCTGGAAATTAACTCTGTTATACCAGAATCAATTAAAAGATAACCCTGCATACAAAAGTTAAATGTGGAATAACCACGGAAATCAGACTTCTCTGGAAGTAAATGAACAAGTATATTCATACCTGTGTATATAATTGTGTTTATGTATAGATTCAATAGCCAGAACAGTTTCTCCAACATAAAATCTAGCTTCATCTTCGGTCAAGGTATCCTTTCTCATTAGTAGAGTCATCATATCCCCACCCGGTAGATACTCCATAATAAGATACAAATATTCAGCATCCTGGAATGAACAATAAAGTTTGACTATGCAATTGCTGTCAACCTCTGCGAGGAGATTCCTTTCAGATTTAACATGCTCAACCTGAAAAAATTAACAAATGGGAATAAGTATAATGATCTTCTTGACCATAGGCATTTAAACTGTAAATTCTGGAAAACATAATCTAGCTTGACCAATGCTTGTAACCTGGCCTCTGCGGAGCATCTCTGATTTTTTTAGCTTCTTCATTGCATACACATGACCACTAGTCTTCTCCCTACAGACTCTAACCTGGAAAAATTCAATTTTCAGTATGGTAGTCAAAATCGAGATCCTTTTTCAGAAAAAAAAGTGGGAGAGGAAATCAGTTGTAAAATTCTGTTACACTTTTACACAAAATCCAAAAATCAATTTGTGTTTCACGAAAGGGTAGGTGCTTTCGCAAATAAAATCTTCAAATTAATCCTCATTTAAGATAGAAATCAGTCTTTTATAAGTTGACAATCATTGTTAATATTTTATAGAAATCAGTCTTTTTATATCTTTTAAGATAGAAATCAGTACATTCATTGATCAGAAGTTCAAGGAACAAAGTAAAGGCAATCATATACATACCTCTCCAAATGCTCCTTTTCCTATCATTGTTAATAACTCAAAATCATCAACACCCATCTTATGCCTCTGAAGGCGCATATATTCAGTTTCCTTTTTCTCTAAAAATTTAAGCAGGTTGTTTTGATCCTCCTCAGAGACATCAGCATCAGCCAACTTCTTTTCCAAGATGGTTCGACTGTTATAAGTAGGTGAGGTGTTACAAAAGTTTATCATATGTTTGACAAAGCAACTAACACAGTACACATAATATTCAAGCAAATTACAGTTTCAGCAATATTCACATGCACCTTACAAAAAACAGAGGAATCCATATCCCACATTAGTGTGTTTCCGATACAGTTAATTATGAGAACTTTATAGCTACACACTAAGAGTTTGTGATATGAGCCAATGACTTGAGTCTCGTTAAATCTTTCCAATTTTTCTTAGCAGAAGAATGATCAAACATACCAAGGTTAGAACCTACAATCTCACGCATGCTACTAGGAAACCCATAAGTGCTAGGCCAACCCTAGTGGGTCATTAAACTTTCCAGTTATGAACATAGAAGAGATATGTCTTCCAACCCATTAGACGAACGTGCACATACAAGCTTCATGAAAAAACAAAATTAGTAATCAGTTCTTTATATGGATAGTCCACCAAATTTCACAAAAAACATTAAAACATACTGGTGGTAATAATTACAGTGCCAGATTTGAGTAAGAAATTCAAAGGTTTTCATAAGGCTGAACTCAATGAGACATAAACCAACTTCAATTTTCAATCAGACACTCCTTTCGAAAGTGCGCTCTGTATTCTTGGATAATCCTGCCTAGAATCAGCGCAGCCAAGCGCCCAATTTAACATATCGTTCAGTATGAGCAATATGTATGTAGCGATGGAAAAGTGCCACGGCAATACTAAAAACATATACTAGAAAAATTTACAGAACTAGAGTCCAGCATGATGAAAAGCAATACCAGCAGAGCAACTATCTATCTGACAAAAATTATAACACTTTAGAATCAATCGACCGCATCAGTTATAAGAAATCTAATATCAAGAAAATTACCGAAAGTCCTTAAAAGAAAAGGGAGGAATCCCACAAAAATGTACCCCCAAAACTGTACGCAAGAGGTTTGAACAAACAAGTGTCAACACTTGATGTGTCACGATACATAAAACATTATCAGAATCCCCGATTAACTGAATCATACCGCTCTTTCCTCTCCTGAAGGTTCTTCATTTGCTCCTTGTAATGATTTTCAATGTACTGCTTTGCTGCGGCCACCTTCTGTTTCGTGACACTGGAAAGCACTGCTTCATCCACCGCCGCATTCAAATCCTCGTTTCCTCCAATACTACCCTCCTCCTTTTTCTTCGCAGCAGCCCTGGTTCTATCTCGAGGCTGGAACTTCTGAAGCCAACTCCTTGCAGAATCCATCTCCTCGCCTCAATGCTAAACAATCAACCTTCTAACCATTCCCGACACTTCATTCCAAACCCCTAAAAGGATAAACACAAAAACCCAACTGTAAGAAATCTTTATCAACAGGAACACAACTCAGCTCCCACAATTTTCACACACAAAACGGTGTAACATATTTAGTCTCATCTCCTGCACTTTCTATTTTCACCGACGACCCATTTTCCACAACAGATACTTACTTTTTCCCCCAAAAAAAACATTCGCTCAAAAAGAAAAGAAAAATGAAAGACTTCCTTTCCGGCACCTTAATTGCTCGATTTCAAGCGTTTCCAGGGCAAAACAGTAAAATCGATGCCCTCAAGTAACAGAAACAAAAAGGATGTTAGGGTTTAGGAACGGCGAAGAAGAAATCAGAATGTAGAAGAATTGCGGTTCTAGAAAGAATGAGGATTCGTATTACCGAGTTATGAAGAAAGCTTCTTCTTTTTTAGATCCCCGAAACCCTAAAGAGAGGGAGAGAGTGGCAAATTGGTTGGGCAATGGCAACGACAATAGCCAATGGCTTCAGTGAAGAACTACTGACAGAGATCAACTTTGCGCGTTATTCAGTGTTTCAAGCTGTTTTTCTCTCTGTATGTATCATGATTCGTACATGACATGGCGTTCACCTTTTGTGCCAAATTTGCAACTAAATCTTCTTATTTTTTTTCATTTATTTTTAAAAATAAAAAATGGAAAATTGCACAGAAAAAAATAAAAAAGAGTAATTTTAGCATTTAAAAATTAGTTACTTTGGATCCCGCGAAGAGCCGGTTTCGACTTCAGTGTAGTCCCCTCTTTTACTGAAAATAATTTTGTCTCTTTTGTTGTGGAAATAATATTAAAATCGGTTTTGGTAAGTTTAAAAAATGTTGTGTAGTCATAACTTGGACAATTGGTATCATTTTTCTCAGAAAAATTGGTGGAGCCGCCACAACTGCAGCTGCCGGTGGCCGGCCTGAATTTTGGAAGCATGAGCACTGTTGTTTACTTTGGCTTTCTGCATACACTTCCAAGTTTTCTTTAAAATTCCAAAATTAACTTTTAACCATTTGAACGGAAGCCACAAAAATCATACTTCTAAAACTATTTACGGATGGGGACTTTCGATAAAAATATTTTTGGAAGTTAACAGTTAAAATTACATACTTCTAAATACCAAAATAAATAAATATATATATATATATATATATATAATTTTTTGATTTTGATTTTTTAATTTAAAATCTAACTGTTTGTAAATTTTATTTTTTTTAGTTTAACTTACGTTTTAATACATTATATAAAAATAAAATTAAATATATACATATATATTCTTGAAAAAAACAAATAAAAGGTAAAAAAATAAATTAAATTAAAAATACTTAAACTTTAAATAAAAAATATTAATTCTGTTTTAACGTTTTTTAATTTTTTTTAAACTTTATTTTTTCTAAATTTAAATTTTTTTTTGTTAGTTATTTTTATTTTATTTAATTTTTTATGTTTTCATATTTCTTAATACATATTTTAAAAATTAAATAAAATATTTATATATATATATATATATATATATATAATATTATTTTTATATAATTTATTGGAAAGTAAATATACATTTTAGAAATAAATAATTTATATATATATATATATATATATAATTTGTTTTTATTTAAAAGATTAAAAAATATATTTTTAAATAAATTAAACTGAAAAATATTACTTAATTAACAAAAGAAATAAAAAGTTTAAAAACATTATATACATATATAAATATATATTAATGTTATATATTACTTTTAAAATATATATTACAAAATAAAATATTACAATATAAATAAAATTTAAAAGCTAACAGTAAAAAAAATTAAACATAATTAATAAATAATAAAACAAAAGAATATATATATATATATATATATATATTGTTTTTTTTACTTAAAGTTTATTAATCTTAATTTTTTATTTTTTAATATTTTTATTTCGTTTTTTGTTATTTTATTTTATTTTCAAAATGTATAATACAAATATGTATATTAAATTACATAATTATATATCTTTTAAAAATAAATAAAATTAAGAAATAAAATAAATTCAAAGAATAATTAAATTTTAAATTAAAAAAATATTTTTGTTTAGAATTTTTTATTTTATTTAAAGTTTAATTTTTTTTACTTTAATTATTTTTTCCTTAGTTTAATATTTTTTGTTTAAAGTAATTTTTGTTTTAAATTTATATATTTTATAAGTTTTATTATTTTTAATGTATATTTTGAAAATAAAATAAAATTTTAATATATATATATATATATATATATAATTTTGTTTTTATAATGTATTAAAAAGTAACTAAAATTAAAAGTAATTAAACTTTAAATTTAAAAAATTGTGAAAGCAAAAGAAAAAGAATATATATATATATATATATATATATATATATATATATATATATATATATATATAAATATACATATATAAAATCTAACATCCGGAAGTCTAAAATTTTAACTGGATGTCGATTTCTGAAAGTATCTTTTATTGAGAGTCAATATTTGGAAACAATTTTGGGGTGTGATCTATGTGGCTTCCTTCAAATGGTCAATAGGTATTTTTGGATTTTTAAAAATATTTGGAGGTGTAGAAAATATCTTTGGAGGTGCAGGAAGAAATCCCCACAAAGTTTTGAGAAACAAGAACTGGTAGCCCAATAGCATTTTAGGATAACATTTCACCATTTCCCACCCTTAGCAGCGCGAGCAAGATGTGTTATTAAATGTTGGGTTAAATAAGATTTTATTCTTTAAATTTGGATGTAAAATTAGAATTTATTCATCTTTTAAAGTTTGATATATTTTAATTTCTAAACTTTAAAAATAAATAAATATAATTCTTTTAACTTAATAAGGTTAATTTATTTGGAGTGTTGAAGAGTGTTCCAAACTTTTATATACATAAAATTAATATCCAATTTAGGAACTAAAAACATATTTGTACCATACCTAACCAAACTCAATCAAATAAGTAAACAATGCATCAAGGCAGCCAAGTATTCAACCTAGGCCGAGTCAGTCTAACTTGTACCGGACCTGGTCAATTTAACCATATAAATGATAACCCTCACGAACATGCCAGAGACAACCCAAGTACACGACCTGGGCCGCCATGGTCTCGAACTTAACTGAATAAAGGCTAAAGTAACAACAAAGTGGCCAACACGGATAGTATGCGGCCAAGGGCGACATCTGACAAGTCAAGAAGTAAACGAATCAGACCGCTCTTGAAGACTTGGTAAAATGGAAGCCCCCGCGTTCAATAGGCCTTAAGGGCCTGGATTAGGACCCAGGCCCACTCATAGCCCAGGCTAGGGCCCAAACCAAGGCCCGGTCCATCGGATAACCAGACATCATTAATGCTCTATAAATATGCATGGACCCCAGTAATTAAAGGTACGCATTCATTAATCACTGATTTGACTTTCTGAGAGCTTTGACTCACTTGAGCTTCGGAGACTTTTCTGCAGGTAACCCCTCCTAGGTCCAAGTTGACATGTATCAACTAGGGAGAGACCAACTGAGGAGATAGCGGACTACATGGTAAGGTGACACTTGTGCCTAACTCATCTTATTCTGCAGGAACAATATTTAACCATTAAATTATTTGTTGGATATACCCTATATAATTTCAGTGTGTTTGAAAAAACTAGTTTTCAAAAGAATTTTTACACATGTAACTAAAGTTAATCTACGTAAGTTTTATGTTAGTTAGATGGAGAATTGCAAAATGATGGTTAATAAATTAGATGAATAAAAAATTAACTAGATTTTGATTTTTTTTATAAATTTAAATATTGTTTTTTTATATTTCGGATTAAATATTTTTTATTTTCCTAATTATAACATAAAATTGGATTTGGTTTATGCTCCAAACTTTGATTATGTTTGATTTCTTAACTTAGTTATCGAGTTTAGTTCATTCATTCAACAATGTTAAATTTTGTCAAATTGTCTCTTGTGACAAATAATGTTCCACTAAGGCATGTATGTCGCTTGACATGTGTTGTTCATATGAGTGTCAAAACAAACCAGCCTGGCCCGTTTTGGCCCGTCCCGCTTTTGCTCCGCCAAAAACGGATCGAGAAGGGCCGATGGGCTGGCCATCCACTTTCTTTTTTAATTTTTTTTTAAGTTTTTTAAATTTTCCTTTAACTTTTTTAAATTATTGTATATATTTTTTTTAATATATATAATATTTTTATATAATATAAAAAGTTTATTTATTTTAATTATTTTTAATGTAAAAATATTAAAAAAAAGTAAAAACAAAATGAGTTGGAGGACCAAGGTGGGCTAGCTCGCCAGTTTGGCGGGTTAGACGGGTTGGGCTATGGCAGGTTGGCAGGCTCCAACCCGGCCCGCCCTTTGCTTGGTGGGCTAGTGGACCTAGCCCACTTTGACATACCTAGTTGTTCATGTGTCAATGTTCTATGTTCTCACGGAAGAAAGATAGTACCTTGCAAAGGCTCCAAAACACTTGATAGGTCCATCTTCGGGTCTAGCAATCATCTAGTAAGTCTTCGTCCTTCTTTAGGCAAAGGAAGGGAGTGTGCCTGTAGAAGGTACTCTAACGCTCAAGTGAACAAAATACTCTAACCAATAGTCAAATATGAAATTTAGTGGTGGAGCTCCAAAGGTGCATGAAGAGCTCCATGGGCAGCGAAAATGGATGAAGGAATGGAGGCAAGTTGGAAGGCACTTGCAAGCAATGGAAGGTGAAAGAGGTGATAGGATTTCCTAATCTATGCTAGCCTAAGGAAGGTGGCTAGAGGTAGAGAGAGGAAATCTCT
>Ga0214543_1005850_pt1 | contig 22295 bp, 10 predicted proteins | sample CNSS2metaG_FD_160094 | JGI IMG/M metagenome (GOLD analysis project Ga0214543, IMG submission 160094) | Root nodule microbial communities from cowpea collected in UCLA plant growth center, Los Angeles, California, USA - CNSS2 | ecosystem: Host-associated > Plants > Roots > Nodule | place: USA... | reverse complement strand
ATGGGTGGACTGATAAGAAAAGACGTTCAATTTGTAACTTTCTAGTGAATAGTCCTAAAGGGACCGTGTTTCTTTATTCATTGGATACATCAGATATCTCAAAAATTGCAGATAAAGTGTTTAAGATGTTGGATGATGTAGTGGAATTTGTTGGAGAGGAGAATGTGGTTCAAGTGGTTACCGATAATGCTGCAAATTTCAAGGCAGGTGGGGAGTTATTGATGAAAAAATGGGAGCATTTGTATTGGACTCCATGTGCTGCCCATTGCATTGATTTGATCTTTGAAGATTTTGAGAAACATTTAAAGGTCCATCAAATTACTATCAAGAAAGGGAGAAGAATCACTACCTACATTTATGGTAGAGCAATGCTAATTAGCATGCTGAAGAAGTTCTCCCAAGGTAGAGACTTGATAAGGCCAGGTATGGCTAGATTTGCCACATCTTATTTAACTCTTGCATGTCTCCATTAATTGAAAGCATCGTTAATGAGCTTCTTTAGCTCTAATGAGTGGAAATCAAGCAAATTTGGAACTTGAATAGAAGGGAGAAAAATTGAGCATGAGGTATTAGATAGCCGATTCTGGAAGAATGTAACCACTTGTCTCAAAGTTGTTGCTCCTTTGATGGTGGTCCTTCGACTAGTGGATTCATATGTAAAACCCGCAATGGGTTTCATTTATGAAGAAATGGATTCTGCAAAAGAGAAGATCAAATTTAACTTCAATAATATTAAGAAAAGGTCAATCCATATTTTGTGTAATTATTTCTAACATTGCATGATTGCATAATTGTAGTTATGAACCGGTTTGGAACATAATTGATGAGAGGTGGAATAATCAACTTCATATACCTATGCATGCGGCTGCATATTACCTTAACCCTCACATGCACTATGAACCTAATTTTAGAAATGATGATGTTGAGGTAAAGGAAGGGTTGTATGAATGCATGAAAAGATTGGTCAAGGATGTTGCAGAAAGGAAAAAAATTAATTTGTAGCTTATAGAGTTTCATTTTGCAAAAGGACTTTTCTCAATGGAAAATGCAAAAGATTGTAGGAAAGTTATGCTTCCTGGAGAATGGTGGGAGATGTTTGGAGATGAAACTCCAAAGTTGAAGCGATTTGCTATTCGAGTTTTGAACTTAACTTGCAGTTCTTCTGGGTGTGAGCGTAATTGGAGCTCATTTGAAATGGTAAGTCAACTTTGTTAAGTTATTTTTTGTTTCTAATTTTTGGCTTGTAAACATTCATATTTGTTTATAGGTGCACACAAAAAGAAGAAACCGTTTGCATCAAAAAAAGATGAATGACTTGGTTTATGTCAAGTACAACTTGAAGCTCAAAAGTAAACAAATTAGGAAAACGGTTGCTCTCCCCCATTTGATGATATTGAGTGTGATGATGAATGGATAATGGAAGATGGAGATAATGTTGGGTTTGAGCTTGTTCAAGGTGAAGGTGAATGGTGATGGAGAAGATGATGAAGCAGATGATGTTGGAGATTATATAATTAGAGGATTGGAGCCAGAAATTTGAAGTTATTTATGCTGTGATTTGTACTAACTTATGTATGCTGTGGTTAACTTATATAACTAGGGCATGTGTGTTGAACTAAGTTATTTTAGAATTATTGAACTATTGTTTACTTTTTGGATTAATTGTGGTGATGAAATTTTGAATTTGTATGGTACTATATACAACTTTTCAGATGAAGTAGACTCTTACGAGTCTACGAGTCTAGTCTGCGAGTCGAGTCTACGAAGCTCTCACGAGTCTACGTAGACTCTCGAGTTTGATAACCTTGCTCCCAACGGTTATAAACGACTAATACATTAACTACTCAACGGCTAGTGCATTAACTATCCAACGGTTAGTACATTAACCACCCAACGGCTAGTACATTAACCACCCAATGACTAATACATTTAAGTTTATTAAAAACCCAACATTTCGACGGCTCTTGTCTTCCGAAAGTCTACTTATGGGTTTTTCTCCTCTTCCGAAAGTCCACTTCCGACAATTTATCTTCTTTCGAAAGTCCACTTTCAGGTTCTTCTCCTCTTCCAAAAATCCACTTCCAGTTCCTTCTCCTCTTCCGGAAATCTACTTGCAGGTTCTTCTCCTCTTCTGGAAGTTTACTTGCGGGTTCTTCTCCGCTTCCGGAAGTTCACTCCCAATTGTTTTTTCAATTTCGAAACTCCACTTTCGTGCCTTTTCCTAAGAAAATGTTCTCGTGATTTTGTGTTTGTGTTGCAGAAACTTAAAACTATATGCATTTTCAAATGAAGAAATCATCACAGCCAAGCACAAGCACAAACAGAGAGAGACAAAATATTTACCAGGCTACGAGAGAATAGTTTAATTATATTTATATACCTAACCGAAAAAGAATCATTTGTGATGCACAAACCATGTTCCCTTTTACATGGATTTGGTTTGTTTTGATTATAAAAGCAGACAAACAATATGACCACAGTGTTTGCAATTAATTTGAAAGAATTTCAGAAGTGAAGCTGAAACAAAAAACATTTGGAAAGAAAAATTTCGTCACCATATTTTTCTTCACAAATTTAATGCTTTCATTTCTTTTTTTAAAACAGAAGATGCATTTGTTTCAATAAACAATCATGCTAACTCTTGAAAAGAAATGAAAATGATATTTATATTTGATGTAAAATTTTATAAAATACTTTTGAATATTAAACCATCAACCAAAACTTCAAAAGTATATACAAGTAATTCAAGAAAAATTAATAAATAATTAAATTTTTGCCCTCCCTTAATTTACCAATCTCATTCCGTTGTTGTTAAAGTAGACTTTAAGTCTAACTCAACCCCACAAAACCGGCTTGTAATGTGAGGATTGCACCCCACTTATATATTGTGAATTGGTCTTATTTTTAGTTGATGTGGTACTTCCAAAAGTTGCTGAAAAAATATTACTAAAATTCACCAATATGATTGTTTCAAAGCAGACAACTTTAACAATTAGATTAAGGGCCATTAACAAATCATAGTAAAAAAAGTTTAGGTATAATTACGGATTTGGTACCCAATTTTTTGGTTAAGTTCAATTTGGTACACATACTTTTGATTTGTTCAATTTAGTACCCCAATTATCTAAAGAGATTCAATTTGATCCTCTCCGTTAAGTTGGAGTTAATACTGTGTCCGTACAGGACACGTGTCAAGCCATGAAATTTTAAATTTTTAAATTTTTTTTTTCAAAAAAATAAATATTTTTTTTTTCAAAAAATTTAAAAACTGCTACGTGTCAATTTATCACCGTGCCACGTGGCAGCTTATAATCATGACACGTAGCAGTAGTAATAGTTGCTTTCAATTTAGTACCCCAATTTAGATTTTTTGTTCAATTTAATACCCAATTTTTTAAAATGATCCAATTTCGTCCTTTCTAATTTGAGATCAAATTAATAATTAAGTTTAATTATAACTTACATATACATGTTAAAATAATTGTTTTGAATTTATACATCAAATCACTACACCTAAATATTCAAATTATTTTATTTTTTACAAGTTTAAAAAATTTCATGTGTAAAAAATTACAAAGGTTAAAATATAAAAAATAAAATAATTTAAGTATTTAGGTGAAATGATTTGATGTATATATTAGAAAAAGTTATTGTAACATGTATATATAAGTTGTAATTAAGCTTATTTACTAATTTGGTCTCAAATTGGAAATGACGAAATTGGATCATTTTAAAAAATTGGGATACTAAATTGAACCAAAAATTTAAATTGGGGTACTAAATTAAAAACAACTATTATCACTGTCACGTGTCATGATTATAAGCTGCCACGTGGCACGGTGATAAACTGACACGTAACATTTTTTAAATTTTTTGAATAAAAACTAATTTTTTAAAAAAATATATAAAAATTTTAAAAAAAAATTAAAAAAAAAATTAAAAATTTCATGGCTTGACACGTGTCCTGTACGGACACGGTGTTAACTCCAACTTAACGGAAATGACCAAATTGAATCTCTTTAGAAAATTGGAATACTAAATTGAACAAACCAAAAATATGGATAACAATTTGAACTTAACCAAAAAATTTGAGTATCAAAACAGTAATTATACTAAAAGTTTATAATAAATTTAAAGAACAAAATAAATAAAAAAGTGTCAGAGAAAAGAGAAAAGATGTACAAAAGCATTATTGCTACAAATTAATACATATATAAACAACTAAACATTAGCATCACGTTGTATCAATATCAACCCTTCGCACACTAATACTCGTTTAGATTAAAATAGAAAAGATGTGCTTGTGTGTTTGGTTGCATGGATAGAATATAAGGAAAGTGGAGAAATTTCTTTCTAAATTTCCATTTGTGCAAAAACAATGAAATGGAATAAATTACTTGTGAGAAATATATTTTTATATCAGCTAAAAATATTAAATTAAACAGCATATGTATGCCCCCATTATTTTTGCTAACATAAAACTATTTATTATTTTAAAATTTGTTATAAGAAAATATTTAATTTTTGCGGATCATTTCCAATCAAAATTTGGTATTTAATCCTATCTTCTCCTTTTGGTTTCATAGCAACTAAATTTCTTTCAAGAACTTTGTTATTCTTCATAAGAAATGTGATGATACTATCTATGGATATAATTACAATATCAGAGAAAAGAAAAGAAAAAAAAATGGTTAAATATGTTTTTGGTCCCTCAAATTTTAGTGAAATTTGAAATTAGTCCCTCTTCAAAAAATTTGACCAATTTAGTTTTTCATCTTTAAACCAAATTTTGTTAAGTTTATCTGACGTTTCAAGTGCATTTCATGATAGTATTTGAATTGTTTACACCGTTTGACACATTTTCACTTCAATGTTAACTCAAATATTATCATAAAATGTGTTTAAAATGTCAAATAAACTTAACAAAATTTGATAAGAATGACTAAATTCACACATTTCTAAAAATAAAGGACTAAATTAATATAAAGTTTCAAACATGGATTAATTTTAAAATTCACTTAAACTCGAGAGACAAAAACATATTTAATTAAATAAAAAAAGAGTGCAATTGAGATTTTGTCATCGAAGAGCAATAGTAGAAGAAAGAGGAGGATGCAGATAAAAATAATGGTCAGAGGTGGATCTTACCGCTGGTGGAGTGGCTCTTCTACATTTTTAAATTTTATAAAATATAATATTTAATATTAATAAATAGTAAAATAAAAAATTAAATATAATAAAAAATAAAAAATTTATAGATATATTTTTTATGTTTTTGTTTTATTATAATTTTTTTTTCTCACACATTCTCACTCATATACTTTTTTTATGAAAAAAATAGGAAATTAGACATTAATTTATGTTTTTTGTCCTTCTTTTATATATATATATATATATATATATTCTCATTATTGACGATAAAAAATAAGTTTCATAAAATATTAGTTTAATAAATAATATTTTTCATCTCATAAGTTTTTTTATATTTATTATTTTATGAGTATAAAAGGAAAAATTATATATTATATGTTTTTTCATAACTATTTTTGTAATTGTGACTTGATTATCATATATTTTTCTTTTAGATGGTTATATCTCTCAATATTTAATTAGATTTTGATAAATTATTTTTATTCTTAAATATTTTTTTAAATATAGGTATATAGATAAATAATAAAAGAATAAATTCTGTTTTTTTAAATGATAAAAAAGAAGATATTTGAAATATGATAATAAAAAATCTTCAATCGGATGAAATATGATGAATTGAGACGATTATGAGTATATTAGTTTCGCTCCTCAAGATTTATAGTCAAGAATGATAACCTCTTATTTACTTCATTTAATGCTGAAATGTCCTACCCTCAATATATCTAAGCTTGTTTGATCCCTCGTAGAATTGGGAATGAGGTGGTGCTTGATTTCATTTGGTATAAATCTTTTTCGATCTATCATGCTTCTTGCATGGGTTTTATATATTCCTAGTTGATACTCCAACCCAATCACAATCACGAGTTTCATTGTCCTACCAAATAATGAATGGATAATGGGATGAGGACGTTGGAGAAGCGACTACACAGTTATAAGGTTTCTGTCCTCAGCTTCTTTTTTTATTTAACTACATTATGCACTGAAAAATACAAAAGATTTATAGAAAGAATGGGTGATGCATTAATAAACATGTTGATACATATGGGTTAATGAAAATAATGTCTTGAAAAAATCTCACATGTCTAGGATAACTTAGGGGATGAATATTATTGACTATATAATATACTCTAAGTTCATGTAAATTTATTTGGAGTCAAGGACATGAGAAGGTAGTCTATGTGTTAATTTTCACATAATGATATTTTATGATGGTTTTTCTTCCATTTTTAGGTTTTCATATTATATTTTTGTGTTCTTTGTTTTTATCTTGTTTCTATATTAATATGATGATTCTTGAAGATAAAAATATTAATATTCTTAATTGATATTACATTTTTTTTTCAGCAAATACATACAAATTGTTACAAGTTTTAAAGATTTATTGTTTCATTGTTTAATCTATTTTTCGTGTATACAAAAGATGTGTCCTATATAAATAGTCATAAGTTATTTGTTCATCTTCTTGCAAAGAATAAGAATATATATATATATATATATATATATATATATATATATATATATATATTTATATATATATAATCCATCAAATAAAATCTTACCTTATTATTACATGGTTAAAAGTTATAATTTTTCAAAAAAAAATGTCAACCAAATTTTAATTGTCAGAAAGTTTTAGGGACAATATTAAATTCACAGAAATAAGAATGTGAAGGGAAGAGCAATTGGTACCAATAGCAAGCAATTCTAAATAAATATGTTGGATCCATTCCTCTTGTGGCCACAAAAAATTAATTAAATGAAATAATTTTAATTACAACTTTTTTAGTTTCAATTATTGTTTTTTCTTAATATCATACATTCGTGTATCGGTCTTATTTCTCAAAATAGTTTCAAGTAAGTTAAAAATTAAGTGAAACATTGTATGTTCATGTTATATTTTTGTTATAGTAATTAGTGTGTTGACTAAAACAAATAGTTATGCATTTTAAACTATAACGATTATCCGTTGCTCCGTTTTGAGGTACATGCAATAAACTTTTTCTTCTTCTGAAGCTTGTTTCTACTTGACAGACTTTACATAGAAGCATCGTATTGATTGGTAAATATCACGTTACAAAACAAATAAAAGGCATAGGTATAATCTTCCTAACCAAATAACACCATCCTAAAAAATCGAATGCAGATAATCAAATTCTAGAGTATGATCTTGTAAAAATATTTTATTATAAATTTCATGTCCATTTAAGTATTAAAGAATAAAGATCATTTTTTGACCAAACACTTTTATCTGTATTTCTTATATATTTTCAATAATCTGTGTTACTTTCATTTCATGCAAGATATTTCATTCCCAGGCCAATCAAAACATTAGTCAGAGAAAGGGTGGTCGAAAACAACATACAAATAGTACGTATGATCGTGTCGTATCTTAGAAAAGTTAAAAAAGAGAAGAAGGTTTGAGATAAGCATGATTGATGCATGAAGGAATGTTGCAGGAAAGGTTGTTATAACCGGGTGGTGTTAAACAAGATAAATCTAAACCCAAAGAGACTCATAACGAAAACAACTAAGATAATTTTGGTTCTCATCTTTCGCAAACATGATTATAATCATAATAATATTGGGAAAGTAATTCCGTATGGAGTCACTGCCCTTGCCAACTCCACACAATGTCTTTCAGCCAAGGCGTCACTTCTTCCTCACACAGCAGAGTAAAAGATTAAAAGAACCTCGAAATTAAAAGATTCTTTTCGATTATATTCCATGTAACTTTGTTTTACTGACATGTCTTGCTCTTTGTATGCAGAATCGAAAAAAAAAAATTAAAAAGACATGTTCTTGTGAAAGAAACGGTTTTCATTTCACTATTATTTTAATCTTTTTTATTTTATCATCAAGTGATTTCGAACTATTATATGTTGATTTTATTCATCAATTTTTATATTTGAAGCTAATTGTATACGGCAAAAAAAAAAGTTAAAATGTGTGTAAATTAGTAGGAATTATGAAGCAAAAACTACTTGATATTTATTCATTTATTTTTATGTTGGGGAATTGTCCATCTTGAATCCCCTGATAAACTCGGTTGCTTAGGAGCTTTCACGATGAATAGACTAATCCAAGTGGAAAGCAACAATCATGACAAATAATTTATGTAGGGTGTTAGTTTATAAAGTGTGTTTAGCTTAGATAGAAACAATAACACACTTCTTTTATCCTTTGTTCGACATAAAGACATTTCATATTAACCATATTATGCGTATGATCCTAGTCAGCTTCTGTTGCTACTTTCTAACAAACCTCTCAACATACCCCACATGAGAAGAATGTCTATAAAGAACAGAAGCACTTCCTTCCACACAAGTTTTGAAACACAAGAAATAGTTATAACATCAAAAGCAAAAAGGTTTAGCAATTCTAATCAAGTGACACTTAAGTTAGTCTTCTACTAGTCCAATATTGCTATTTATTTGTTTTGTTTATCTAAGTCTATATTGCTATTCTCATCTACTGATACATATTGGTCAGTCAAGATCAGCAGCAGGAGTACTTCTTTGAGGCAATTGCATGCTTACTATGTCTTCTCTTGGAAGAGAATAGATTGGTCCATTGCCATGTTCATTTGTCATATGTTGATTTTCGGGTGCTGTTAGAGCCAAAAGGTGTGTAGCCTCTGTATTTTTGCGTAGCACTAGATATGTTACACCTGCTAGATATATTGCCATGCCTGAAAATCCAATCATCCCAAGAAACACCTTACCCACAATTTTTATGTGGCTGTGAATAAGCAGCTTGATGAAGCCAGTTATTATGTAGTATATGTTAATGGCCATGATGAGGGTACCGATTATCCATGTAACAGCTGAAATCTACAATATATAAGCCAATCATTAATTCAACCAAAATGCACAAGAGCCAACTTCTTTCTTTTTTTCAATTTTATAATTATGATTTTAACATGTAACTGCTGATTTTTGTGAGATATGTAATTAGTGTAGTACTATTTGGTTGCAATCTAGAACTGCAAATTTCACGTTATTAAAAAAATTTACCATGGTAGAGTTGACATGTGTCCCCATCTTAGTTTTGCAGCTTGTAAACTTGAGGAGTGGAACCAAAGCAAAAGGAAGTTCAAATGATAAGATCATCTGATCAGAAGAAAAAGAAGGGCTTCAGCACAAGCTACTATGACAACAAAAAAATATGTACATGCATAAACAGCAGCAAATATAAAATAAGGTCATGCAGACGATTTTTTCATACAGAAAAAGTGGTGCATATGTAGGTGTATGTAACCAGATTTGTTGCCTACTTGATCCCTTTTGAACTAAGTTGAAACAAACAGTACAGTTATGCATACCAGTAAGCATTATGCTATTTTAGAAATTTCAATGATTTTAGTATGACAATTTAAACAAAATATTGACTTCAATAAAAGCATAATCCAAAGTAAAACAGATGAAAGAAAATTCGATTGAAATGATATCTTACGGATGCAATTATTATGAGCTTCCCAGCCCCGGCTGATCCACCAATGACTGCAACAATCAAACTAGGAACTATAGCTAAGCAACGAGTTAACATATTCCGAATCCATGGCTCCAGTCGTAAATCAAGAAATCCCTGAAAGAAGAAAGAATTCATGGGGAAATACAAAACCAAGAAGTAGACAAAGATCACTAATGCTTCAAAATAGCCAATTATGTAAGTGAACCACAACAAAACTAACATAATTTTTAACCCCAAGGACCATTAGGAACACTTGTTACTGCCATTAAAGGTCTTAAATGATATGGCAGGTTTATTGAACATCAAAATACCACACATAATTAGTACATGACTCATCTATACTTAAATCTGATGAAATTATGAATTGTCATTTGCTAAGATCAACAGTGATCCTTTCTAGTTAAGATGTAAAAATATTCTATTATCTTTTATGCAAAAAAAGTGAAAACAAATCCATAAAACAAACTACCTGCATAACATATTGCCCTGCATATGTTCCTGTTATAGTAGAACTTTGACCCGATGCAAGCAAAGCAATTCCAAACAGTTTTGAACTCCATTTCCCCAAGACATTCTGAATACGGCACATATAAGATATATCAGCTATGATTTTGTTAACACCTTACCAATAACGATTATATATGAAGCTTAAGGAGTGGGAAGAATGGTGGAGGAATCAGTGACTAACTTAGAACTACAACATAACCAAGGTAAGAAAATCATCTCCAATTTTCACATACTCTAAGTAGGAAGGAGGCTTCGTTCAGATCCAAATTCTGACAGCTCATTTGATCTTCTGCATTCAAATTCGAAGAATTGCAAACAGCACCACTTACAGAAATAACACAAACATTTATGAGGAAGGCCACCATGAGGGCAAAGGCACTTTCTATCATGTAAAATCTACAAGCCTCCTGCAAAAGAAAATTGTTGAATGAAACACAGGTTATTGCTTTACCATAATCACACTTAATACTAGGTTTTAACTTGGACCATTTTGTCTGAACGTTTACAAGGTTAAACACTTGATAGACCTTCCAACAATAACTCAAATTCCAATAAAGTTTAGTGTTTTAATGAAAAAATTCAACTTTAAAAGCTCCGCGCAAAAGAAGAGAGATGGAGAAAGAAGGGAATGTTTTTCATAATTATCAACCAACTGGGATATTTGAAAATATATGGACCGGATAAGGCCATAAATATCTACAGAATCACATGCATAAACACACTGAATGAAGTAGAAGGTAATAAACATTATTGTTGAAAAGTTTACTACATCTTAAACATCAACCACATCGATAACTGGTGTTCAAGGCAGTATCTATCCCCAAAGGCAAACAACATTAAACATTACTTGGATCAGATATAAATCTTTAAAGGGAAAATATTTGAGAATGCATGCTAGAATAAAGATGCTTTACCTTGATTCCTCGAAGGGATCGTGGAATTTTCCTAGACAGCACCAGTGCTGAGTGTAGGAAGAGATTGTGCCTGAGGAGAATTCATAAAGAAGCATGGCATGAAGTTATATGTTAAAAGAAAAGAAAAATTAAATGGTTGAATAAGACATGAAGAACCCACGGCATAACCATAGCTCCAAGGAGGGAAATTGCGAGACCAGTTGCACCATTTCCTTTTAGTTCTGGCACAAAAAGACCCTTTATAACTTCTTTAGCATCAGGCTTTGCATATCCAAGCTCAGCCATAAAACATGCAGCAATTGTAAATACAAGAAATGCAATCAAGAATTCAAGTTTCCTAACCTGTTCAACAACAATACAAAAAAGGCTCGTGTTGTTTTTACATGGATAGTACCTAATATAACATGCAATGAAAATCATTTTTTTTTTCAGGATAAGAACAGAATATGATAAAGTACCCCATATTGCTGTAATGCTAAGAGAATCAATGTGCTGAGTCCTGTCAGAAGAACACCAATCCAAACGGGTATGTTGAAGAGCATGTTCAGTGCGAAGGCTGTCCCAATTACTGCATGTGTACAATAAAAAATTCATAATAAAGATGAATCACATAAAGAAAAGGCAGAAAACAAATAAATTGTATGGTTTGTTTTAAAACTAAGATAATTTGCCCGTTTGGACTTTCAACATTTTTGTTTCTGAGTGCACTGTTTGTAGCTCAAATGAGTTGAGGAGAGAAAGGGAATGTGAAATTGCATCACTTCCTTTAACTATAAAACTTCACTGGTCTTGATTTAATGACTCCATTTAGTTATCAATGAACTTATTGAATATTTGAATCTATTAAACATCTTGGTTATTAAATATGTTTTGATCACTGAACTCCATTTCCCATCCTAAGTACAGATAAATACAACAAATCCCCATACTATTTACATGTATAAATAAAGTAATGAAATAATTCCAAATGCACAATTCATCTTAATACCTTCAGGAATGTCACAGGCCACTATAGCAATTTCAGCAATAATCCAAAGGATGAAGTTGGGCACCCGAGGATATTCAATTCTACAATGCTCTGCTAAGTGTTTTCCTGCAACATAAATTGAGGAATTCAGAACAGAAAAATAAAATTTCACATCCATTCTTAATTTATTCAACAGAAATAAAATTAGTTATCAAATCAAGTACCAGTGACCACCCCAAGATTAGCTGCCATTGATTGAATTACAAGAGCAGCACATGATGCCACCAATATGATCCAAAGTAACTAAAGAAAAAAGGTAAAGGTGAAAAAGAGATGAAGGAGGCTAACTATCCCAAGAAAACATGTCAAAGCACCTCATATTTAAATTGTGCCCCAGCCTGAAGATCCGTCTCAACTGCAAGTTATTATAAGAATACCTTAAGCATACAGTTTCAGAATTTGTTTTCCCTTCATTAAGGAAAAAATTAAGAATAGTGTGATCTTACAGTTCCCTGGGTCTATGTATGCAATGGATACAAGAAATCCAGGTCCCATGTAGGCAAATAAATTTTTCCAACTTCTCCTCTGCAAAATAAAAGTTTGCACGAATGGTGATTATCAAGTAAACAATCCTTATCAGATGAAGTATATGTATGTATTAATGCAGTGTAATCTAGAACCAAAAGACTTAGGTTGCACCATGATCTAACTCTGCAACTAAACAAAAAGCTAAAAGATACAGTTTTGTGAGGGTTGTAAGGTAAAGGTAAAGTAATCTTCAATCTTAATCGCAGGTGGTGAGGTAAAGTAATGTTCGTCTCACCATTTTTACCATAGCAATGCTGACTAAAAACTTAGAAATGCTGACTAAAAACTGAAATAGAGAATTAAAAAAAATGAAGGAATTCAGTGAGAGCCGAAACCCACATCAGGCACAACAACTTGATTAGTATCCGAGTTCTCAATGAGTGGCGCATTGGAAGAGCTTCGGTTGCCGGTGCTCGAAATGAACTGTGGCTGCCCAGAACCAGAACCTGTGATAGCCATGTTATCTGTTTTCTTCTTTTTTTCCCTTCGTTTCTGCATACAGAAAAACAAAGACAAACATGTCAATAAAACAAAGTCACACAAATGGGATCCAATCGAAACGAATCTCTTATTGTCGTGGTTCTTAATTTCGGAAAGACGCAGTGAAAACCCACCCCATCTGTAGATTCGGGTAAAAGATAATTTTTTTGTGAAGAATAATTAATTGAGAGGAAGAAGTTGCAGAAGTGAAGTCTTCATATGCATGAGTGGGTTTGATCGGTTAAGTAGGTTAACTTACTAAGCCGTATAAAAAATGAAAAGTACTTTCTTTTGTCATTTTTAAATATTCAAATTTTTCTTAAATTTCTTTTTGTCATTTTTAATGCTAATTTTGCTCTTATCAAAGAGGATAGATAATTTCTTTGTCTGAATACACAACTTTTCAACATTAAATTTCGAAGGATAATGTTAGTCACCAATACAATGTAGAAAATATCCGAATTACAGCAAAAATTCTCATATAAACCAAAAGCCATTATAAATTGTAATGGTAGCCCTGCTTCCCCCAACAACCCCAAAACAACTACCACATTCAGCTCCCATGGTTCTTAAAAGAAGGGTCTCTAATATAGTCTAAATGAAAGAAGGACTTTCCATCATATATAAATTGTCCTTACCTCTGCAACCCCACTTGTCACAACCGCGTTTTCCATCATATATTGGAGTGTAATATACAATTATCAGAAAGTACCAAATGAGAGCACAATTCTAGAGTTACAACAACTATATCAAAGGTTTCCTTCCTCTCTCAAAGTCACATAATGTCTTCCTACTCTCCTATCTCTTTCCCTATATTCATTCCTGAAATAGAGTTCTCACTCCCTTGTTGCCAAATTGACAATCTTTCTCTTTAAATAGAGAATGCATATAATGGGCCTAGTGAAATAGGAGCAACTACATGAATCACTTCCTTGGCATTAAATTAGTAAAACACAATGTGTCATCCTTACTACTCAATCTAAAAAGATTTTTTACAACATTACAAAATAATCTAAAATATACATGTGATTATTTCTCCTTAAATATAATTATACAGAGAGAGGGAAACTATTGATAAGAAGAAGTAAAAACAAATTATCAAAACTCGAACCAGAAACAAAAAGAAGGGTTCAGGAGGAACGCACAAATTTTAATGGGGAAAGAAGAATAATAGTGATTCAAAACGTTACATGCGATGAGCACCTATGCAGAGAGAGGAGCAGCTACGCAGCACCGACGCGATGAGTACCAATGCGTGACACACCAACGCGGAGTACCACTGCGGAGCACCAATGCCGAAGTCCAGCAAACGAGAGCACGGAAGTGGAGGAAGTAATGAAATTTTTTTAATTAAGATTTATGTTGCCAACAATAAAAAAATTTAAAATTCAAAATATTTGGTAATTTAAATGTAAAATTTAAAATAGTAAAAAAATCGGTAAAATTATGATATCAAAGTGCGGATTTAAAATTCAACATTCAAAAAGCTATAAAACAACATTACCGCCTTTTCAATGTATTTCTTAATGTTTTTCAGCAATTTTACATATTTTTTACCTTTTAAAAACTTAAACAATAATTAAAAAAAATATAACATTAATATTAGTGTATCATTATAAAAATTATAAATTCTTAAAACTTATAAAGATATTAAAATCATTAACAATTTCAGTTTCAATATTTTTTTTTTAAAATAAGATAATTATCATCAAATTTGTAATTCGAATTTTATAATAATAAAGTTCGAATTTAAAATTTTAAAATTGTAATAAAAACATGGTAAAAAAATTTAAATTAAAAATTCAAATTAAAAAAAATTGAAAAAACAATTCTGAACGAGGAGTCCATTAAAGGTCTAACTTTTGTACTTTTGTATAGTCTATCTTTTATAATTTTTTTGCATGGTCTATATTTTGTAATTTTAGATAGTATATTATTCATATTTTTTTCCATTGTTTAACATTTTTATTTTTAAAGAATCTACTATTTATATTTATATGTATAATTTATCATTTATAGTTTTATGTTGTCTATTATTCACATTTTTTGTATTGTTTCTAATCAATATTTAATTTAAAGTTGAAATTAATTTCTTAATTTTGATTAACTCAATCTTAATATATTATTTAAAATAATTATACACACTAAATTTTTTTAAAAATATATATAAATAAATTAAATACATTTTCTAAAGCCAATTAAAAAATTATTATTTAATTTTATGAAATAAAATATTTGTATTAAATTCAGTTATACTTTTATAATTTTAAATTAATTTAATAAATATATTAACAATTTTAAAATTTTGTGCTTCGTGAGTTGCACGCTTAGAAATACTAATATCTTATATTTTGAAAGACAAAAAAATTAATAAATTTATATGATATAATAAAAAGAAAAATAGAAAGACAATTAAATATATAATAAATTAAGATAAAATAAAAATGTAGTTATATATATATATATATATATATATATATATATATATCTCATTACTTCTATTCTTCCTCATTGAAAATGTGAGAGAACACTGTGTGTGTTGTATCTGGTAAGGTCCTATGTCGTACTCTGCTCACTAGGCCCCGTTTGGATTCTGCTAAAGGGACAGCTCCACCATAACTCATTCAACAATGACCCCTATTTTTCCCACCTTTTCTCCTTCGAGGTTTCTTCCTGCACCCCCAATTTTTTTCTGCAGCTCCAATTTTTTTTTATCCTTGACATTGACTGACAATAAATCTAAAAAAAAAATATAAAACTGACTCCTTTCTCCTATTTAATCAAAATTAACTCACCAACTCACCTCTTAACTTAACTCTAACAGCGTATCACTCTTCCCCCTCCCTCCGAAGCTCTCTTTCTCCTTTCTCTTCTCTTCATCATAATATTACCTTGCTTTGTGGTGTGCTTCCACTCTCTCCTCTCCTCGTTCAACATACATTTCACAGATAATGTGTTGTTACTTTGTTCTGTTATGTATTTTTATTACTTTTAATGATTTGAAGTGATGTGAATGTGGGTAGTAGAAGTTTCTTGCTTTGATATTGTGAAAGGAAAAGCTGAAAGCTACATATCTCGACACTCTCAATACAGAAAATTAACTTCTGGAAGAGAGGAACAAGTACCGGAAGTCAACTTTCGGTAAAATATTCAACATATGAAACTGTGTTGTGCAACTTCTGTAAGGCAAACCCAAAAATAACATCGGAAGTCTACTTTTGTAAGAGAGATACATATTGGAAGTTGACTTCCGGTGAAGCCTGTGACTTCCAGCTACATATTGAAGTAGAAAAGTGGCTTTCAGATGTAGAGGAAGCAGTGGTTTTGACCTCCGAAAGTGAACATCCTGCTATTGTTGGTATCTAATGTGGACTTGCGATTAAAAACTTATTACTAGGGATGTCAACGAGGCAGGTAGGGTACGGGTAGTAGCTTCCCCGTACCCTACCTGCTGGATAAATATTCGTCACATACCCGTACTCATATCCATCGGGTATCCATTATGCAGGTATCCGTTTATTCTTTTTATATCCGTGGGTATCCACGGGTACCCGCGGATATTTACAAAATTATTTAAAAAACAAATATTTAATCATAAATTCAAATAAAATAAAGGGTTAAATATGTTTTTGGTCCCTCAAGTTTCAGTGAATTTTGGAATTAGTCCCTCATCAAAACTTTATACCAATTTAGTCCTTCATCTTTCAAAATGAGTGAATTTAGTCCTTTTAACCAAATTTTGTTAAGTTTATCTGACATTTCAAGCACATTTCATGATAATATTTAAATTAACATTGAAGCAAAAATGTGTCAAAGAGTGTAAATAATTTAAATACTATCATGAAATGCGCTTGAAACGTCAGATAAACTTAACAAAATTTGGTTAAAAGGACTAAATTCATTCATTTTAAAAGATGAATGACTAAATTGGTCAAAATTTTTGTTGAGAGACTAATTCCAAATTTCGCTGAAACTCAAGGGACCAAAAACATATTTAACCCTAAAATAAAATAAAATATATCACAGTCATAAATTTTAAATAAAGTTCAAATAAACTCAATTCATACAAGTCCAAATAATTATAAAAGTAAATATAAAATGATGTTCAACGCAATGAAAATTCTTTAATTAGTGTTTTGATAAAAAAGTCCAATTTCTTCGATTGATTCCTAAAAAATAAACAAAATAAACAAAATAAACAAATAATAAACCTCAATTGCCAATTGCCAAGTATTATTATTTTGATTCCATCATTTGACAATAAGCATACCATAAACGTCATTGTCTATATTGGATTTAATGTATATGCCCCAATTTCAAATAAAGGAAAGAGAAGAATGTCAAGGGGTGTACCTGGAAAATGTACTAATACTTGAAGTTTGAAGAATGAAGACAGGAGACAGAAGACAAGATGTGCAACTTAGAAAAAATTATGCCAGAATATTTTTTACTAATATATATATATATATGAGGGTATTTTTGTGAATTAAAGTTTAGCAGGTACGAGTATCCACGGGTACGGATACCCGTACCCGCCTCGTTAACATGCGGGTATCAAAATACTTGTACCCACGGGTAGTGGGTATCCATTTTTAATATCCATTTTCTACCCGTTGCGAGTTTTATTCGCGGATATCTGCGAGTACGGATTTTTTTAACATCCCTACTTATTACGGAGGTGGACTTCCGGTTCCTTGAATTAATTTTTTTTAATTTTTAATTTTATTATTTTTAAGATTTATGAAATAATTATTTTATTTAATTATTTTTTGTTTATCATTTTAAATTTTTTTATTTTTAATATTTGTGAAATATTTTAGTTATTATGTAATTTGTTTAGGGTTTTATCTTGTAATTTTTATTTGTAGTTAATTTTAATTGATTTTAATTAATCATAAAATAAAATAAATAATAAACCGTAAAAAATACAAATTCTAACTAAATAAAATTATAACAATAAAAAATAAAAATATTCATTCAACAATAAAATAAATATATAACATAAATAAATAAATAAAATAAAAGCATAAATAATAACCCGTACAAAAATACCAATGAAAACAAAAAAAGTTAAACAATAAAAAATAAAAAAATTTAAAACATTCATGCAACAGATAAATAAACATAAAACATAAATAAAAAATTTATAGAGCATAAATAAATACTAAGAAGTATACAATACCAATTAAAAAAAATAAAGTAGACTTCCATCAGGGATTAATTTCAATACAACCGGAAGTCACCTACATTTCTGGATGTTCACTTTCGAAAGAGAGTTAATACATTATTTTTGGACCAGCTAAATAATCAGAAGTCAATTTTTGGAAATAAAGTAAATTGGATGTTGACTTCGAGTTATTTAACGGTTTTGGAAATGATGTGGTTATCAATTTTTTGTTTTGTTTTAATTAATATTTCTTACGTTTTATTATTTATTTATACTGTATATTTTTATTTATTTATGTTTTATGTTTTTTTATTTGTTGCATGAATATTTTATTTTTTTATTTTTATTTTAATTGGTACTTTTTACGGGTTATTATTTATGCTTTATTTTATGTATTTATTTATGTTATATATTTATTTTATTGTTGAATGAAGTTTTTTATTTTGTATTGTTTTAATTTTATTTAGTTAAATTGAATTCTATTTATTTTATTGTTGAATAAATTAAATTAATATTTATTATGAGTTAAATTGAATTTTTTTACAGAGAAATAAACTATAAAGAAAAGATTATTTAGTTTTTTTCTTTATAAATTAAATTATATTTTATTATGAGTTAAATTGAATTTTGTTAACATATGCACAGACTTATTTTAATAGGGAAACTAAATTATTCTACTTTTCTTCTTTGAATGCTTAATAAAAAAAAATCTATTCTAACAGCACTAAGTTGACACGGGAAACGTACCACATTCACATATATTATTTAATATATTAATTTTTAAATAAAAAAAACTTTGGAATATAATGTAATATAAAAAGTTTACTTCTAAAATAATATATTTTTATCACGACAAATGCTAGAGAGAATAAACATTATATTTACAAGTTCATGAACCATATGTTTCATAAGTCTGTTTTTTTTTTCCTGATTGGGTCAAATTTATAATTTTTTCCCTCTTTGATGTTAGATTTAAATGTAATAAGTTATATTCTATTTTATTGGTTTCATATTTAAGATATGCAAGAATTTTAATTTTTTTAACAAATACTGTAATATACTTTTAATTAATGTCAATTATTTTTTATTATTATTGAAATTACATAATGTTTTTTTAATTAGTTAGTAAAACATTACGCGTTAAAAATGCATTTTATTTAATTGAACTATGAGTAGCTAGCGAGTGCATAAAATATTGATTTCCCACATGCTACTTACTTTACTCCCAAAAGAAAGAAAACAAAAAATAAAAGGTTAGACTATATAAAATAATTTTTATATAATCTATAAGTAAAAAGTAATAAGAAAAAATAGTTTTCAAATTATATAATTCTTAAGTCTTTCGATTTTTAAATTACAAAATCTTAAAATTTTCTTATGTAAGTAGCATGTCCTAAATTTAATTCACCAGAAGTCGCATCATTTAGTAAATTCACAGAAGTATACTTTCGGTTAGATTTTTTATTTGATTTTCCTCCGGTACAGAAGTCCACTTTTTGTCTACTCATTTGGCTTATTATGGAAGTTAACTTCCGGTGACGACGGATGAATTACGGAAGTTGATTTCCGGTGTTGAATTCGATATTCTCTAGCATTTATGTGACTGCGATATATCGAAGTCGACTTTTGATTTTGAATGACTTACATAGATCGACTTCCGATTATGGATTATTTTCTTAACAACAAAAGATGTTTTTATACATCTATTCTCACACAAAATAACTAAACAATTCCTATATATTTACCTATATATACATGGCAAGAGGCAAAGTGAAAAAACACTAACAGAAAGAGCACTGATTTACCTGTTAAATCTTGGGCAATATGGAGACAAGAAAAGGAGAGCAAAGGAAAATACACGACGACGACGAAGGACTGAAGCAAACGAACGAGAATGAGGCTTAGAGGGATTTGAGGGTGAGGAGGGCTAAGTTAAAAAAGTGGACAGCATTCATTTTCATTAAATAAAAGAGATGAAGGAGTTTCAAAATTTCAAACATTTAATGCAGACAGAAGTTAAATGGTCAAAGGACCATTATAGATTTTACAAAATACTTGGGGGAGTGAGCCATAACGCATAGTTAACGGTTGTGGGCTAAAGACCGATCCATTCCCAGAACATTCCTTCTTTTCCACACAATCCGCAATTGCGACCCAAAAAAAAAAATATCTATCTTTAATAGGAGAAAATGTTAAGAGCCAACAAAAACACACCTTTCTCATCATATTCTACAGTACAAGCCAAAACAAAAAAGTTTTTTCTTTGCACCACAAATCCAAGAATATATTTTATTCTTTTCAAATTTTTTCTATTTCTTTATACCTCAAATACAGTTTTTTTGTGTGCAAACTTTTGTCATGCATTTTTGGAGAGTTGTTCCATAGACTTTGCTTAGCAAGTTTTAAACAGTGTTATTATTTAATGAGTGAAATAAGCAGATGAAGTGTCTGCATTCAGAGGGTTGAGAGATTAGAAAACGAGAATGAAGGATTTGGAATTTTTATTAATAGAATTTAAGCTGGTAAAACAGAGTGGTGGTGGGATTTGAGATAAGTCTGCAATTATTCTATTTCTCAATATTCTCACGTTAAAAAAGGTTCACTATAAATATTTAAAAAAAAATGTTGAGATAAAAAACTATCCAAACAATTGTGAATATAATATAAAAAGGGAAATCGAATGTTGACCTTGAAGATAAATTTGGAAGCATCCAAATCCAATTTTATGATTGAAGTGAGTAGATATGTTTATTATTCCCTAATTCCATATGTAGTTTCTGGCTAATCTTTAGAGTCTTGGATCTATGGAATTCACCATCAAAACATGTTGAACTTTATTATTTCAAGTGCAGATTCTTTTATGTTAATTTTGCGTGGAGAGTGTTGAAAGATAGGATTTTTAAAATTATAATATATTTATTATATTAATTTGAGTCTATAAGAATAAAATTACAATTTAATATAAATATTTTTGTTTATATCAGATTTGATGGAGCAATCTCTGAGATGAGCTAATTGAATTCTTATGTGTGACCAATCTCCAAATCACCACAGGAGAAGGTTCACCTGCAAAGATCTTCCTGATTATGAAGTCAGTAAGAGGTTTTGTTTAATACCGATTCTAAAGGTTTATTATCCGAAAAGCAATAATAAATTTTAATACATACAAAATTTTAATATCAGATTTGTTTAATAACTCTTTCATAACACATTACCTTTACTGTCAATGAGAAGAATGTGGAGAAAAGACCTCCTTCCACACGAGTTTCGAAACAGAAGAAATAGGTATGACATGATAAACAAAAGGCTTAGCAATTCTAATCAAGTGATACCTTATGCCAGCCTGATACTAGTCAAATATTACCAATTATAGAGATTAACATAATGATATTTATTTGTTTTGTTTATCTTTTTATATTGTTATTGTAATCTACCGAGACACATTTGCCAGTCAAGATCAGCAGTACTAGGTATGTTATACCTGCATGATATATTTGTTGAGTTATATATTTTACATAGGATATGGTTATAGATATCGAGAGATTGTGGTTTCATACGGTTATATAACATTAGTTTTACATATATAAGGTATTTGACAAAATTTTACACAAAAACCTTAAGACAATGATGTTATGGGTCTTTATTCTTATATAGTGTTTAACTTTGTCTATTATATTCAATGTGAGACTTTTGACTCACATTTGGACTATTCCCAACAATCTCTCCTCAAGGGTGAGTCCCTTGTTTTTTTTTCTTTTCATATGATATATTTTCCTTCAGGTGTATGAGTGACCCCTTTTTGGTTGTGGTTATGCGGTCAGTCACTAATGACCCCTTTTTTTGTGTTATGGTTATGCGGTTAGTCACTCCGAACCATCGGCTCTGATACCACTGTTGTGAGAATTTTTAAAGCTTTTAAAAATATGAGATATATAAGAGATATATGTGATATGTTATACGGAGGAACATATTTTTGTATTTTATTGATATACGCTATATATATATATATATATATATATATATATATATATATATATATATATATACAGAG